>Ga0209060_10000403_pt1 | contig 84323 bp, 60 predicted proteins | sample Coa_R1_8_FD_187155 | JGI IMG/M metagenome (GOLD analysis project Ga0209060, IMG submission 187155) | Surface soil microbial communities from Centralia Pennsylvania, which are recovering from an underground coalmine fire - Coalmine... | ecosystem: Environmental > Terrestrial > Soil >... | reverse complement strand
TTGCCCCATCATGATCAGCAGGCCTCCGATGATAAGAATCCAACAGAGCATAGGCAGGATCACTTCCTTCTAACATGCTTCCGCTGAATCTAATCCTGCTAATCGACGTGACTTTTTCAACACCCACGCCTGCTCACAACAGTTGATGATCGGTGCAGCAGTACAATAATCGGGCCATGTACACAAACGAAGGCTTACGTCGGATTCATTTGCTTGGAAAGCGCATCATGCTTTTCGGTACGCTCGCCGCTGTTGTTTTTTGGCTCTTAGAGACGTTCGTTCTGAGGGAGCCTGGAAACACATCGATTGCCCCTTTCGAACTGCTCATCCTAATAATCTACCCACTGCTTTTGGGGGGCACGCTTTGGGTAATCGCTTGGGTTGTGGAAGGCTTTCTGACTTCCTCAAGCACGAGTGACGTTGGCGATTTGCTCAAACCAATTGCGCCGATATCCGCTGCCAGTGAGGATTAAACGGCCTAACTGTCGTAACATTCCCATCTCACTCACCGATGCGCGGACGCCATCTTCCGCGCTCGCCACCACTCCTCCGTTGCCTGCCGCGGTTCCCCGATTGACGCGCCACCGCCTTTCGTACTAATCTGCGCTTACACCGGAAAGGAGGTGGTCTGATGACAAGTTCTGATGGCAGTAGTAGAGGTACTCAAAGACCAGGTGAGGTGGCTGAGACTTAGAGCGAGGTCGCTCTAAGCGGGGCTTCCAGCGCGGAATCTGCAAGCACGCGCCGAAAGCTACAGCCCGCAAACTATCGGAGAGTAAGGATTGATTTCCGCCCGGCTGGCAGGTCGAGCCGGGAGCCCGGAGTTGCCGAAGAGGCCACGTAGAGTGACCACCTCTTGGTCAATCCACAACAGTCCACCGGACGGCCCGCAGCTCAAACTGCGGGCCGTTTGCTTTTTCAAACAAAGTTCAAAGTTTCAAGGTTTCAACGTTTCAAAGTTTGCTCCGGGTATCACCGCGGGAATTCTGTACCTTTCATGTATGATTTCGGGCCATGGCGAAAGTTGATCCGGAGCAGGAAAGACGACGGCTGGCGGAGTTTTACGCCGGACGGTTGGATGGCGAACTGGAGAAGGTCGCGGGAGAGGCTTACGAACTTTCAGATCTTGCGCGGAGTCTACTGAAGGCCGAACTCGAAAAGCGTGGCCTCACTATACAACTGGCGGAGCAACCGCCCGTACCTGTCAAGAACGCACCGAGACCTGGCGCTCCTCCGAAGGACGAATTTTCGGAACCGGAGTTGACCGAACCGGAACTCACCCGGCCGATTGACGACGGGAACAACGACAACCTGCAAGCCGGAACACGGGACGCGATCCGCAAATTCCGCGATTTGCCTGAGGCGCTCCTGGCTATTGGAAGCCTGGATTCGGCCGGGATCGAGTGCGCACTTGCCGACGACAATATGGTCCGGATGGACTGGTTCTATTCGAACGCGATTGGCGGCGTCAAATTGTTGGTCAGTGCCGGCGATGCAGCCGAGGCGGAGCAGATTCTCAGCCAGCCGATTCCCGATCATCTGGATGTAACCGATGTCGGCGATATCGAACAGCCGAAGTGTCCGAAGTGCGGGTCGCTCGATGTTAGCTTTCGGAAGTCGCAGCCTGCGGCGTACGTCGCGATGGCTTTGAATGTACCCCTTCCCTTTCGCGAGCGAGCATGGCACTGTCACTCGTGCGACGTTGAGTGGGAAGATGATGGGGTGCCAGGTCCGGCAGAGTCGGCAACTTCGTAAGTGACGGGGCGGGTATACGTCAGGGGGGAATCCCACATCTTTGAGCCTTTCCGGTAACACAGCTGAAGCGGTGCCCTTCCACGAATCTACTCTTAAGTTATTTCGGGCGCCTTCTGGTGATTATTTCCGGCTACCGGACGGCCCGCAGTTCAAAACTGCGGGCCGTTTGCTTTTTCACCGCTCGATCGAAAGCATGTCAGCCTGCTGCTTTCAATCAGGGAAGCGCTTCATTTTGCCGGCTTACCCATAAAAGCGATGTTCCGCGAAGAATCCCCTCAGCTCTTCCGAAGTTCCTAGATCCAAGAGCAGAAGTGCCTGCGCTGGTGGGAAGCGGCCGTCTTAGGTCCGAGGTCTGAGGTCGAAAGTCCAAAAAGCCACCTCTGTCGCCGAGTAGAATCGCGTTGCAGAATCCTGCACATTGACACCTGCATTTCACACTCGACATAATACGTCGCCCGCATTCCAAGCAAGAATGATCCCTCCCTCCGCATTCCTGCAAAATCTCTCGGAGACAATTGTGAGCAAATCTAGACTCGTCTCTTCCCTCTTTGTTGTTGCCTTCTGTTTCGCCGCAGCGATCGCCGCCTCTGCACAGACTCTCACCACGCTCTACACCTTCGACTTCTACCATGGAAGAAGACCCCACAGCCCACTCGTCCAGGGACTCAACGGCAACTTCTTTGGCACGACTTTTTACGGCGGGAACACCGACGATGGCACAGTGTTTGAAATTACATCGACGGGAGCGCTCAGGTCCCTCTACAATTTTTGCCAGCTGCCCAGCTGCGGCGATGGTCTGAACCCGTCCGATGCTCTCATACTCGGCCTCGACGGCGACTTTTACGGAACCACGCAGGAAGGCGGGGCTAACGGAGGTGGTTGTTCCGGTGGCTGCGGCACGGTCTTCAAGATCACACCTGGCGGTGTCCTGACTACCCTCTACAGCTTTTGCGCTCTACCGGGCTGTACAGATGGATATCAACCCGACGGCCTGGTACAGGGTGCCGATGGCAACTTTTATGGGACCACCTTATATGGAGGGTCGAACACTCCTGCCTGTTTGGGATTTTGCGGAACTCTATTCAAACTGACTCCCCAAGGTGCACTTACCACTCTCTACACCTTTTGCTCGCAAAAGAACTGCGCCGACGGCGCTGCTCCGGAGCCGGGTCTCATTCAGGCCAGCAACGGCAACTTCTACGGCACAACCTTTAGTGGCTCGACGGGTGGAGTCGTTTTCGAAATCACTCCCGCGGGACAATACTCTGTCCTCTATACGTATCGTGCTAATGCCCCGATGGGATTAATTCAGGCAGGCAATGGAGACCTTTACGGGACTACTCCGAATGGTGGCGCCTATCATGGTGGCTCAGTGTTCCGGATCACTCTGAATGGCAAGTTCTCAACGCTCTACAGCTTCTGCAGACAGTCCGGTTGTCCCGACGGCATGGATCCAAGCAGCGTGCTGGTCCAGGGAACGGACGGCAATCTTTACGGGACCGCGTCCGCGGGAGGAGCCAACACCAACACGAACGACTGTCCTAGCGGTTGCGGCACCATATTCAGCCTCAGTCAGACCGGCACTTTCACCACCCTGTACAACTTCTGTTCACTGGCAAACTGCGCCGATGGAGACGGCCCGGGGCTCGGAATGATTCAAGGTACAGACGGGAAGTTCTATGGAAATACAGGGGTGAATTATTATGGCCCCGAGGGCACGATCTTCAGTTTCGATATGGGCCTCGGTCCCTACATTGAGGCAGAAACCGGCTTCGGAAACGTTGGCCGCCAGATCGGGATTCTGGGAAACAGTCTGTCCAGCACAACGGCTGTCAGTTTCAACGGCACACCGGCAACATTCCAGATTCTTTCCGACACGCTCGTCAGAGCAACCGTTCCTGCCGGAGCGACAACCGGAATGATCCAACTGACCAACTCAAGCGGTACTCTTTCCACAAAGGTGCCCTTCATTGTGAGGTGAATGGGACCGCATTTGCGTGGCCAGAGCTTGAGATTGCAGCGACCAACCGGACGGCCGAGAATCGGAAGATGGCTCTCTAGAAAAGTCTGATTCACCGGATCTAAGTTCCGAAATCGCAGGCAAGGTCCAAGGTCTGAGGTCTCAGGTCTGAGGTCCAAGGTCTGAGGTCCAAGGTCTGAGGTCCGAGGTCTGCATTGCAGGCAGAGGTGTGTATAGTGCTCGAATGCCCTCAGCTCTGAACGCCAAAGAATTTGCCGCCGACTGGATCGCGGCCTGGAACTCACACAACCTCGATGCCATTCTGTCCCACTACAGCACCGATGTCGTTCTGACTTCCCCGGTTGCGGCAAAGATCCTGAACGATCCATCAGGAACAGTCCGCGGCAAGGCCGCCCTGCAGAACTACTTCAAGCTGGGATTCGAAGCCTATCCGAACCTGCGTTTCGATCTTCAGGATGTGATGCAAGGTCTCTCAAGCGTCGTCCTTTGCTACATCAATCAGAAAGGCACAAAAACAGCAGAGTTCATGGAGTTCGACAAGCGCGGGGAGGTAATCCGGGTAGTGGCCAATTACAGTGCCTAAGCGGTATCCAGAATGTTTCTCCATCTGCGTTAGCAAGGAAGGGTTCTAGGTAGGGGCGGGCGTAGCTTGCCCTGAGCACAGCCGAAGGATTCGGCCCGCCGAAGCGAAGCCTCCCACAGCCAAAACTAAGTCGAACCCGAGATCGAGAACGATTGGGCAGAGTCCCGACTTCAGTCGTGCCGCAAATGGGAAGAGCACGACTTCAGTCGTGCCGCAAGAGCTCGTTGGAGTTGCGGCTTTAGCCGCTGAGGGCCGCCACCCTACACATCAAGGAAACTGTTCCGGAAACGACTGGCGGCCGAAACCTAATTGACCTTGTTCAGCGCGACCTTCGCCGTTCTTCGACTGTCCGCGCTCGTGAGTTCCAGGTCACCCGTCAAGTGCGGCCCTGAGACTTTCAGGTGGTAACGGAACTTCCATTCTCCCGTGGTGATTTCGAACGCCACCTTGTCATCATCAACGCGCGGGTTCTCAATTGGATACTGCTCGCTTGCGTCCGGCCCGCCGCTGCCGCTCAACTTCGATCCATCTTGCTTCAGAATGAAAAGTTGCGGCACATCGTGATCCGCGCCCGCGGCTCGAAACGTCCCCGACCACTTGCCGGACAGATCGGCCGCGACCGCCGTCGAAACGAATAGAAGAAGAATCGCAATTTTCTTTCTCATGAAGTCGCCTCAAGAGAAACTACCGAGCCAGCCACAATCTTCCTGCGATACATCCACATCGCGAGCCCGCTCAACACCTGCATAATCGCAGCAATGGTGGCCAGGAGAGCTACGACGCGGGTAGGCACTCCCCACATACTTCCTGTGTGGATCGCTTCGTTCACCATAAGAACCCGGTCGCCGCGAGTAAGTGCATTTGACTTCATCACCGACACGACGTTCCCGTACGGATCCAGGGCCACATCGTTGCGATCGTCGGCCACACCGCCGTGCGAGTCAGAAAGCGCGACTTGATAAACGCCCCCATACTTCGGCATCTGCACTCGATAAGGAGTTGCATCGGGTACCAGATTGCGCGCAATGGCGACGGCTTGATCCGGCGTGATCGCTAGCGCACCTGCTTGGGGAACCGCAACGGGGGACCGGGTCACGGTCACTGGGCGCGATGAAGTTGCGCGATATATCACCGGCGCAAGCTGCCGTTCAAATCCCAACATCACACCTGTGGCCGCAAGAAGGATCAAAGGTAAAAACGAGACGACCCCGACGCTATTATGCAGGTCAGCCCAGAGCCCTCTCCTGCGGCTCATCCATCGTATGCCAATCTGCTTCTTCGGCCACCACAAGTACAGGCCCGACGCCAGGGAAAACAGCATGGCGACCGTAGACCATTTCAAAACTCCGCCGCCGAGTTCCCCACCGCCAAGCCGCATATGCACATCCCGGACAAATCCCAAGAAGGTCTCTCCACGACTCCTCTCTCCAAGAATCTCCCCGGTGTACTGATTCACATAGGCAATGCCGCTCGGCAGCGCAACCTGCCATGAGAGATCCGGTTTCGCCGACAAGAAATATGCGACGATCGGTTCTCCGCCGAACTTTCGAGACACAGCATCACCGATCTCCGCCAGCGAAAGAGGATCCTTTTCCGCCCGAACGTAAGACAGCCGAGCATGAAACGCCCGATCAAGTTCCGGTTCAAACTCAATGATGCTTCCCGTTCCGGCGAGAATCACGATAAATGCGCCGGCACAAGCCGCCAGAATCAGATGAAGCTTGAAGATGAAGCGGCGTATGCGGATGGAGCCCTCCTCGTCGTTACTGCTCCTGCTGCTTTTGAAGTTTGACCTGCACTGTCTTGTGATCGTTTTCCGACAGCGTGACTGCCAGCGGCTCCGACTTATAGGAACTGCTTTCCGCTGACACCATTGGCTTCGCCGTCAGCTTGTATTTCCCAGGAGCGACGTCCGTCATTGAAAAATGTCCGAGTTGATCGGTGGTCGCGCGCTCGATTCGGATATGGTTGTAGAGAGTCGACGGGTCAGGTATGAGCCTCAACTGTGCTCCGATAATCGGGCCATCATCGTCTGCCACCGAGCCATCCAGTTGAGCGCCATCAGAAGCGATGATTATCTCGATTTTCCCAGAGGAGCCGCCTTCGACTTGCAGGCCTTTGTCCAACAGATCATCCGGGCCACGCCGTACTGACTTCACGTACGCCTCGCGCTCTGGCCACCACACGTCGACTGCATAGTTGCCGTCGTGGACCGATTTGATTTCGAAACTCCCGTCTTTCTTCACATCGGCGTGTCCGCCCATTTGCCCGTCTTCGTCGACCGAGCTCAGCATCAACCCGACGCGGTCCATCGAAATCGCACTTGTGCCATCGATCCTGATTCTGCCCTGAATCGTAGCGCCACCGCCAAGCGAGATGGTTAGGGAATCGATGTTCTCGCCCATCACCTCAATCTTCTGTCGCGCTCGCGCCTCGAAAACCGGCGCGTTCTCCTGCCGCTGAAATGCAACGACATAGTACGTGCCCTCCGGCACATTCCGGATCAGAAAGTTACCTTTTTCATCGGTGGTATCGCCGCGGTTAAGATCCGAGTCGCCCAAGTCCGCCGCTTCCAAGTGAACCATGGTGCTCGCGGCTGGCCCGCTTGTGCCGATGACTCGTCCTGCGATATGGACCGTTTTCACGCGATGCATGGCAATATCTGCCTGTACTTCTTCTCCGGCCTTGACCGGGATGACCTGCGCCTGAGAGACCTGCGTTGCACCAGGATAGTAAACGGACGCGTATTCGCTACCGAGTGATCGGTTCAGCCAGTAGCTGTCGTCAACGACCATGCCGCCTTGCGGACGAAATGTATCCTCGGCTCTCAGATAGTATTCGCCGGGCTTCAACCCGAAGATGCGGTATTGCCCACGATCGTCAGTCTCGGCTGATGCGACACGATGCATCCGAGTCTTTCGCGGCCGCGCATCTTCATCCTCCATTTCCTCTTCGCTCGGTCGACGAAGGGCGGCCACCTCAACCCGCTGCATGGGATCTCCATCTTCGTTGTTTACCCGTCCTGTAATGACTGCGGATGCAGTCATACGGAACAAGGCATCGCTAACCTTCTCACCGGCATTAAGAGTAAAGATCGGGCCCGACTCGCCGGCCGCCGCCTTGTAATGCTGCGTCACAAATCCCGAGTGCGAAGCCAAGAAGGTGTACCGCCCGGGCGGAATATCTTTGATCGTGAAGCGTCCGTCATTGTCAGTCGTCGCGGCATAAATCTGCGTATGAGAGCGCGAATGTTCCGGCGTCAGTGCGACACGCGCCGACTTGAGCGGATTACCTTCCATAGCCGTCACGACTCGGCCCGCGACCACACATGGAGCAGATGCAGGATCTTCACTCGGCGGGCTGTTGGAAGGAACAGGACTCTGCGCAAACAATGCCGCGACAGCACACACGATGCCAGGTACGACAAGAAATCTCCGCATCGGAACCTCTTGATGTCGGAATAGAACGTGGGGCTAACCAGGCCAAGATTATAGCTCGGTTCGGAGTCTGTGTAATTCGGCTGCACTAAGGCTGGTCGTTTTGTCGGTTCCTGCGTACTCATCAAGCAGCTTTCTTTGTAGGTCGCGTCCCTTCGACGGGCCGTAGCTTGTGCCAACTGCTGAACGCTAAATGGAAAAGTAAGTTAGTGGGCACCATAAGGGAGAAGTAAACAATCGGCACCACATGCACGTTACTCCCCGGAAAACAGTAGCGCGCGATGTACAGCACAACAATCACGCTGCGCATACCGGTCGAGGTCGCCACCACTCGCCGTGTCTCGCGATCCGGCCCGCCAACCCACCAGCCGATCGCCATTGACACCAGCAACAACAGAAACATTGCCAGCACCGCCCCGCCCCCGCGGATTGCGTCGAACGCTTGATGGCGCATCAGACGTGTCTCCCACATGAGCAAGAGAAACGCCACCGTAGCTAGCCCGCCCAGCGGCAACACTAGCTTGGAAGCCACTTTCGGCACACGCTTGGCTGTCCACAAACCGACCCACAGCGGTAGCGCGACATAGACTGCAATGGTCGCGAGCAGCAGAAGGAGCGGCTTCTCATCGTGCCGCACCATCTCTGGCATAGTTGCGATGGCCAAAGGAATCATCGCAATACTTACCAGAGAAAGTACAAAGGTAAGGGCAGCCGCAAAAGCCAGCCGCGTTTTTGCCAGCCGTGTGAACTGCAGAGCGATCGGCGTTCCCGGAATTGCAGCAAGCAACATGATCCCAATCCGTGCTGCAGAAGTCAGTGGGAAGAGATGCACCAACAAAAAGCCCACAATAGGAATGACCACGCAATTCGCCAGCAACGTCCGCACAAGCAAGAAACGATCGCCCAAGGCACTAAGTAACTCTCCTCCGCGGGTGCGCAGTCCAATCGAGAACATCACCACCACAACGAAGAAGTTCAGCAGCGGCAGCGGTCGAATGATCACTTCTTACTCCGCACTTCTGGGAACCGTCATCGCTCGGGTCACATCCGCAACGCTCATCACTTAGTTCAGATGTTGGTCCGCGTTTCGCACTGACGCTCCGGAGCTTCTCTTCCGCTTGTTGGCGATGGCTCGTCCGAGGTCTGGAAGAAACTCCTTCACAACTCCGAATCCGATGTTGCCGCCCATCGTGATACCGAAACTGACGGCCGCATCGCCGGCCGAGCTCTGGCTCGGAGGCAGCCAGGTTCGAGATAGAAATGCGCCCGCCGCGACTCCGCCGAGCTGTGAAATCGAGATATGGCGGCTTCCATCGTTGTGCCGCGCGAGAATCCCGCTCTCCAGCGCATATTTCGTCCGTGGCCAGAAGCCGCTTTTACCGGAGTTGAAATAGCGGTTGTCTTCTTGCAGCCCGGCGCTCAACGCGAACGTGAACGTGCGCTGAATCGAATACTGTCCCAGAATGTTGGCGTATCGCTTCCCATAGGCTGACGCTCCCTGTCTCCACTCCTCAGGGTTGTCGGTCCATTGATCGATCCCCGCGGACATTCCCGCTTTGATGAAGCCAAACGGATTAATCATGGTGTGCAGGTAGATTTGCGTTCGCTGCCGCGGCGTCAGAGGCTGGAACTCGCCCGCCTTCTCTGTCCCGGCCATATTCAGGTAGTTAAAAAGATTGTTCACGGTACGGTCGGCCACCTTGCTGCTGGGCTGGCCGGTAACCGAGTTCTGACTTTGTGAAGCCGCAGTCGCGCCGAACGCGAGGGTGAAGATGGCCAGCTCGCAGATGCATTTTCGAATCATGCGCAGATAGGGACCTAGCGGTCTTGTAAGTCGAATCCCTACCGATTCCAACTGCCAAAGTTGCCAGCAATGCAGCCTACCCAGCGAAACCCAGGAGCCACAGACGTTGCCGATAGAACGTGTGCCTCAACTAGAACGTGTGCCTCAATAAAATCGTGTGCCTCAAGAAGATCGACCGCGCGGCAGCCTAGCCGCGAAGCGGCGAAAGAATGCAGCCCAGGGCGTAAGCCCTGGGTGAGAATGGAAAAGCACGAAGCTCCGAAGGAGCGAAAGAAACGCTACGATACTGACTCCGCAGGGACGACGCTGGTTCTCACACTCTTCTATACCCTGAGGACTCGTGTTTCTCTAAGAACGATTTCCCTAAACACGTTCCGGCATTTTGCGGAAACTCTATTTTGGATCTACCCCTACGGCACCACTGCCAGGAAGAGAAAGACAGCAAAAAGGATCAGGTGCACCGCTCCCTGCAGCACAGTGGTCCGGCCCGTCCCCAGGCTGAGAATGCTAACTACCAACGTCAGGGCCAGCAGAACCTCTTCTTCAGGACTAAGTCCGAGTGTAAGTGGCTTGGACAAAGCAAGCGAGAGGCCCGCGACCGCCGGAATGGTTAGCCCAATGCTCGCCAGGGCTGAGCCGAGCGCCAGGTTAATACTGGTCTGCAGACGATTCGCGGTCGCCGCGCGATACGATGCCAGCCCTTCTGGCAGAAGCACCAGTCCGGCAATGATGATCCCCACCACACCTCTCGGCGCGCCCGCCGATTCAATTCCCCGCTCGACCGTCGGAGTAAGCGCCTTCGCCATCCCCACGACCAGCACCAGCGATACCAGGAGCAGGCATGCACTGATCAGGACCACTTTGTTCGGAGGCGGATCCGAATGGTCCTCCTCCTGATCTCGTCCACCCGCAAGGAAGTAGTAGCGGTGGCGGACGTTCTGCACAAACAGGAATGCAAGATAAAGAACAAATGAGACGGTCGCCTCAAAAGCAAGCTGCGGCGCGCTGAACGTAGGCCCTGGAGTTGCCCTGGTGACATTCGGCAACACGAGCGTAAGCGTCGTCAACGCGATGAGCACCGTAAGCGCTGCATTCGCCCCCCAAAGCTGAAACGCCTGCTCATGATGCCGCAAGCCACCCGCGAGAAGACAGATGCCAATAATGCCGTTGCAGACAATCATCACGACCGCGAAGAGGGTATCCCGTGCCAAGGTTGCCGTATCCGGCCCGCCCACAATCATCACGGAAACAATGAGCGCCACCTCAATGATTGTTACGGCAAACGCGAGCACCAAACTTCCCAGCGGCTCGCCAACGCGAAGCGCGACCACCTCAGCGTGATGCACTGCCGCAAAAACCGTCGCGATCAAAGCAAAGGCTTCGGCGACCGAAAGCACAATGCTCGTCCAATGGGTCAACTGCAACGCAAGAACCACGACCGCCACAGCCGGCCAGACCCACGACCACCACGGCGTACGATTTGGTTTGGCGATGCTCATAAAACAAACCCGTCCCGTGGATCTAAAACGCGCAACCAGTCGCCCGTGTACAGCCGCATCTCCGCATCGTAACCAAAGCCCAACGACACTGCCACTGTCGTTGAATGCAAAAAAAGCGACCGGGAATATTCCCCAGCCGTTTCATGCTTTCGAATTACGCTCAATTATTAAGAGCTACTTCGTCGGAGTTCGCGAGGGCAATGGCTCCGGCGCTCGGGAAGAAGAAGCCATAAGCTCCGACAGGATCCCGCCATTTTGAGGAATCAGAGTGATGCGGGCCTTGCTCTCGATCACCTTCTGCGTCTCCAGAATCTCGAACATCGCGGCTTCGACCTCGGGATCAGCGGCAACCTGGTTGAGCGATTCCCCGACGATGCGCGGACGCATAGCCGCAGCCTTGGCGAACTCGACGGCAGCCTGCCGCTCCGCGGTGCTGGTAATGATGCTGACCTGATTGGCGCCGTCCTGCTTAATCGAAGAGGTCACCTGCCGCAGGCGGTTCACCACTTTCTCTTCGATCTGTTTGATCATCTGGCTGTCGCGGAAATGAACCTTCCGGATATAGACCGAACCCAACTTGTATCCCCATTCGTGCGACTGCGGGGAAACTTCGGCGCGCACCGTCTGGCTCATCGTGTGGCGGTTTTGCAGCAAGTCGGCAAGCTTCAAATTGCTGAGACAGCGCACCGTGGAATTACTGACGTTCGTAGCCAGCGAACCTCGCGGATCGGAGTTCTTAAACAAATACGCCAGTGGATCGCTGATGAACATTTCGTACCAGATCCCGATCCCCATGGGCGCGCCTTCTTCGGAATTGACCGGCTGACTGCGCAGATATTGCTGGTCAATGCGCATATCAAGCACATAGAGACGTCCGAGCCACCGGACAATGGGCGCCTTCAATCCAAGCTTAAGAAACAAGATGTGCAATCCCGGTTCGTTGATGATCGCCACCACTTTGCCGAACAGTACATAGACGTAGCAGGTACGCTCCGGCACGACCACGTAGAATCCAAAGAACTGCAGGACCAGGAAAATCGCCGGCACCAGAAAGAAGCAAACGGCGAATGTTACAGCCGCAGATATGAGCACGTTCATTGCTTCGTCTCCACGATCACCTGTTGCGCATTTCCAAAAAGGCCGAGACGGACATTGCGAACATAGGCATGCAGGGCGGCATCGCCAGTGGTCTTTAAAGCCGCGAGCTGACTGGCTAGAGATACCAGCGGCTGGACCTCGGCTTGTGCCTTCAGAGTTTCGATCTCGGCGGCACGCTTGGATTGTTCTATGCGCTGGTCGGCGGCGGCCTGCGCCAGGCTGACATCGGACGACACCATGTTATGCGCCGTATTAATCGCAGCGAGCGCCGATTCAACTTCGGGCGGTGGATCAATACCGGTGATCAAGGACGCATCGAGCACGATGCCATAGCGTGCTTCCGACGAACTGCACTCATGGTCCATGTGTTCGTTCAGGTCGCGCAGATTCTTGCGCAGATCGTTGATGGAGACGCCGCTGGTCCCCGCCTCCGCCGCACCGGGCTCAGCAGGCGCTTCAAAAGTTGCGATGCGCTCCCGCAAAACGGAGACGAAATAGCCGACCACATGTGCGATGGGACGCTTGACCGCGAAGAGATACGCATACAGATTCCTTTCAGAAATGTGGTAGCGGATTTGTCCGGTGAGTCCGGTGTTGAGCTGATCCTTGGTGACGGCCTCGACGACCGTGCCCGCCTGGTTCGAGCTAGGAGAGTCCGGATCGAAAGCCATGTTGGCAGTCTGTGTTGCAATGGAGACCTTATAGATTTTTTGCCACGGCCATTTGAAGTATGGGCCGCCCGGCATGATGACCCGAACCTGAGGATACTGGTACCGCTGTTTTTCTTCCGCGTCCAGACCCGCCGATATCGGATCGTTGAGGGTAGTGGCTCCAGCGATGCGTTCGGCTCGTCCAAAGCTTGTCCTCACCGCCCGTTCGTTCTGGTCAACGGTGTAGATTCCTCCGGCGAGATAACGGACCAGGAACCACGTCACAAAACCGATGAGAATTCCGATCAGAATGTCTGGGTCCATCGAGATCGCTCCTCTTCGCCACCATACACGAAGAGGGCAGATACGACCTCGAAACTTGTCGACGAAACGTTGAATGAGCAGGTTCCCCGCGACTTCTCTCGGCATCAGTGTCCCGAAGAAGGGCCACCGGGATCGCGACAACTTACAAAGACAAGTCTCGAGCGTGACAAGAAGTCATTCAGAGCGGAGTGTCGTAATTGGATCGAAGCGTATGGCGCGCAGAGCCGGGATAAAGCTGGCGGCGAGCGCGACGGAAGTAAGCACAACGGTGACGCCGGCGAACGTGGGCACATCGTTTGGTGATACACCGTAGAGCAGCCCGGCCATAAGGTGAGAAACGATCAGCGCACCGCACACACCTAACCCGGCGCCAGCGCTGGCCAGACTCAGCCCCCGGAGCAGGACCATCTTGAGAATATTGCCTCTTTGGGCTCCTAGCGCGAGACGAATCGCGACCTCGCGTCTTTGTTCGTTGACCACATAAGAGATGGTTCCGTAGATTCCAAGTCCGGCGAGCAGCAAGGCAGTGGTTGCAAATAGCGCCACCATTTCCATCGAGAACCGCCTTACCGAAAGCGAGTCAGAAAGGACGTCATCCAGGGTCTCTGCGTGGAAGACCGGGAGTACTGGATCGATGGACTGAACCTGCTCGCGCACTTGTGTGGGAATAACGCTGGGATCGAGTTGCCCGCGAAGAAAGATGGCCAGGTCTTTGGAGAGGTGCTGGTACACGCTGCCGTAGATTTGCGGAATTGCCGTGTCCGCTAAGGATTCTGTGCGGGCATCCGCAATCACGCCGACGATCGTGGTCCAGACTGGCTTGGCAGAGCCTGACAGTTCGCGGGCACTCAAGGGCAAACGGACGCGTTTGCCAAGCGGATCCTGGCCCGGCCAGTAGGTGCGGGCCGCGGCCTGATTGATGACCGCAACCTGCGGCGTATTCTCAAGGTCCTGGTCGCTGAAAAGGCGTCCGCGCAATAGCGGCATGCCCAACAGGTGGAAGTATTCGGGCGAAACGATGGGGCTGTCGATCACGGGAGCCTGATTGTCGGTCGTCTCGATGCCTTCACGGATCAATGGCAGGCGGGTGGGAAGGCTGTGGCCTAGCGGAAGAGCGGCGTTGTCGCCGATGGCCGCTTCTTCTACGCCCGGCAGAGTTCGGCTGCGGCGAAGAATCTCGCGCACCAGGATCGATTCCTGCGAAGCGGATCGATAAGGATCCGTCGTGGGATCGTTAGGCCCCGGCAGCCAGGTCTGAATGGCCATAACGCGGGCAGGATCGAAACCGGGCTGCACCTTGAACAAGTCCCAAAAACTGCGCAGCAAAAGGCTCGCGGCAACCATGAGCACGAGCGAGAGCGCCAATTCACTGATGACCAGAACTTGCCGGGCTCGCGAGCGTTCCGGGGAACCCTTGGAGCCGCGTCCTTCCTGCCGAAGCGTTCCGATCAAATCGACACGGCTCATCAGCCAGGCGGGAGCAAGCCCGAAGATGATTCCGGCTGCTGCTGAGACAACCACGGCAAACAGCAGCACGCTCCATCGAACCGCGATATCGTTGAGGTGCGGAAGGCTCTCTGGAACAAGCCGCAGCAGCAAATGCTGGGCGCAGAAGAGAATGATAAAACCGGCGATTCCGCCAAGCAGGAAGAGCAGCAGAGTCTCAGTCAGAAGCTGGCGGATGAGACGAGTTCTTTGCGCTCCTAAGGCCTGGCGAACCGCGATCTCACGGCCTCGCACACTGGCCCTCGCGAGCAGGAGATTGCCGACATTGACGCAAGTGATCAGCAGGACCAGCCCTACGGCGCCGAACAGCAGAAGGAGAGATTGACGAACGCTGCCGACCACAATTTCGCTGAGCGGAATCAGGCGCACAGTCCATGCGGTCTGTGCCGGATAGTCCACCGGAAATTGTTTTGTTAGCGATTCCACCAGCGCGTTGAGGTGTTCCTGCGCGGCCGCAATCGAGAGACCGGGCTGTAGGCGCGCGATGACCGCTCGACTCCCCAGACGTATACCGCGCTGCGGAGCCGGAAATGGCAGACCGGAAAAGCCGGCTCCCAACCACAGCTCCACATTCTGCTCATCGCTTGTCGAGCCCTGATCGCGAAAACCGCGCGGCATGACGCCCACGACCTGATAAGCGTCGTTGTCCAGGAGCAGAGTTTTGCCGATAATGTGGGGGTCGGTTCCGAATTGCCGCCTCCAGAGCCCATCGCTGATCACGACTTCCAGGTTGTAGCCGAGAGTGGCATCGTGCGGATCGAAGGTGCGGCCCAACTGCGCGTCTACCCCGAGGACCGCGAAGTAATTCGGCGTAACTTGCTTGAAGCTGAGACGCAGGGGCCGTCCAACGCCAGTGAGGTTCACGTTCGCGCCGGTGCCAGTAATCGCCACGGACTGGAATATCCCGGAACTCTCGAGGTCTCTCCACTCAGGCACGGAGATGCCGACGCTCTGCGCGCTTACGCCGGGAAGGTCATCCTGTATGCGAACTAATTCGGTGGGAGTTGGGTAGGGCAAAGGGTGCAGCAGCGTGGCGTCGATCACGCTATAGATCGCCGTGGTGGCTCCGACGCCCAGCGCGAGCGTGGCGATCACAATGAACGAGAACCCAGGAAATCTCAGAAGCATGCGAACCGCGTACCGCAGATCGAAGATCAGATTTTCGAAGAAGGGGAGGCTTTGTTCCTCATGGTGTTGCTCACGGATCGCTTCCGCCGTTCCCAGCTTGATTACCGCCTGGCGCCGTGCTTCGCTGGGCGACATGCCGGCACGCAGATTCTCTTCGGTTTGCAACGCAAGATGTTCGGCGATCTCTTCCTGCAGGCGTTGGTCCACGCTCTGACGCGTCGCGAAATTCGACAGGCGAATCAGGAAGCGTCGCAGAACTTTCATGCCAGATCCCCCGCTTTGACTTTGAAGAAGCGCGCGATGATGGCCGAGGTTTGCTCCCATTCGCGGGTCTCCGCCTGGAGTTGCTTGCGGCCGGCCCCGGTAAGCCGATAGAAACGCGCACGGCGGTTGTTTTCTGATGCGCCCCACTCGGAGGCAATCGAGCCTTCATGCTCAAGCTTGAGCAGCAACGGATAAAGCGTGCCCTGGTTGACAGCCAGCAGGTCTCCACTGATCTGCTCGATGCGCCGGGCAATTCCCCATCCGTGCTGCGGTCCCAGTACGTCGAGTGTTTTAAGGACCATCAGCGCGAGCGTACCTTGCAAGACGTCCGGTTTTTCTTTCATGGCGAATCAACCTTTAGGTTTCCAACAGGAATAATGGCACGGCTCCTTTTGGAAAGCAACAGGAACTTTTGAACTTTCTTTGGACAGCAAATCTGGAAGACCGTCAGGAAACCGCCGGGCATTGTCATTGAAAACGGCGTGGTTGGTTTGTAATGAAAAGTCTGCCGACGAAATGTTGAAAGAGCAGGTTCCGCGCGACTTTTCTCGGCATTGTCCGACAGTTCGGCAACTTGAACTATGCCTCCGCAGCCACCCATGGCTGGGGTTGCAGGTCTTAGCTCAGAATTTCTTCGTCTTATGGAAAAACCGTGGCGCCGGGAAAAATCATTCCGAGCGCAAAGCCTGCATTACGTCGACGCGGGCGGCGCGTGCCGCCGGGAGCATCGAAGCGACTACCGCCGCGCCTAACAGCACAAACGCAGAAACGATCGCGGGCCATGCGCCAGGCATTTTTAGATCGCCGAAATAACTGCCTGCCACGCGCACAACGACGAGCCCGAACGCCGCGCCGGCCACAATGCCAACGGCAGCCATCACCAGGCCTTCGGTGACAACACCTCTGAGTAGACTTCCCGGCTGAGAGCCAAGCGCCAAGCGGATGCCGAATTCGCGGGTCCGTGCGCTGACCGAAAACGCCAGCACTCCCGCGACGCCAACGATCGCGATGAGCAACGCGACCGCGGCGAACACGCCAAAGACCAGCGAGTTCAAGCGATCCGGAGCCAGCACCTTCGCGCGAATGTCTTCCAGCGTGGCGGCGTTCTCCACCGGTTCATCGGCGGACATCTGCCGGATAATTTTCGTTACCGGCATCACCAGCGAATAAGGATTTGCCGTGGTATGGATGAAGATGTGACCGCCGAACATTCCGCCGTCTGCCAATGCGCTATAAATGGTGGCGGTGGGCACCGGAACGATGTGTTCGTCGTCCATGTCGGCGGCGACCCCAATAATTCGGTGCGGCGACGTAAGTCGCGCCTTTTCGGCGGCAGTCCCTGTAGCGAATTCGAGCACGGGATCGGTCCAATACACATGCCGATTGATGGGATCCTGACCCGGAAACATCTGCCGCGCCAGAGTCGCGCTAACGATCACGACCGGCTCTGCGTTCTGGTCATCGAGCGCGTTGAAATCCCGCCCGGCAATGATAGGAACGCCGAGCGAGGTGAAAAACCCGGGAGAAATCGTGCGCCACAGCGCGCGAGGATCGTCTTTATCATGGACGTGACCATCACCCGAGAATTGGAAGCCTACACCTAAGTTCTCCGCATCCCGCCACGGAGCGATCATGCCGACAGCCGTGTCGGTAACTCCGGGCAGCGCATCGATCTGACGCACCGATTCCTTGTAAAAATCGACGACTTGCTGCGGCGTTCTTCCATCGGACGGCGCCGGAACGTCGACGACCAGGACGCGGCGCGTATCGAAGCCGGTCTGGGTCCTTTGCAATGCGACCATCGTAGTAATCAACACGCTGGCGCCCGCGAGTAGTACGAACGACGCGGCGATTTGAGTGACGGCGAAGATGCGCTGGCGGCGGCCACTGCTGCTTGTGATGCGGACGCTGCCGCTCGCTAGGTTCATGGCATTCGATGAGGTCGCCGACGGCAGGCGCGGCACAAATGCCAAAATCACCGCGGCGACGATTGCCAGCGCTACTCCCACCCAGAGCATGCTGAAATCTACCGTCAAATCCAGCGCGCGAACGGAGAAGCGCGAGGCGTATCGAGCCAGGATGGTGACCAATGGCTGCGCGATGATTACGCCGACGGCCGCGCCGGCGCAGCAAAGCAGCAGGCTCTCGGCTAACAACATGCGGCGCAGCGCCCAAGTGCTGGCGCCCATCGCGGCACGGATCGAGAGTTCGCCCTCGCGGCGAACCGTCCGCGCCAGAATCAGGTTAGCCACGTTCGAGCAGGCGATGATGAAGACCAGTCCCGAAGCCGCGAGAAGCACGAGCAAGATGGTGCGCGCGCCGGAAGTAATCTCATCCCGGAGCATCCTGGCGTCAATTCGGTAGCCGAAATTATCGGGGTACGCATCGGGATGGTCCTTCACCATTCCAGCGTAGACCGTGCGCAACTCGCTGCGCGCCTGGTCCAGAGTGGCGCCGGGAGCAAGCTTACCGAAAAGTTCGGTCATGCGATGGATCCGGCCGGTGACCATCGTGGCGGAAAGATGATGTGGGCTAATGACGAGGTTACCGATAATCTGGGTCTCGGCGGGATACGGCACCGAGGGTTCAAGAACGCCGATGACCGTAGCGGAACGATCGCCAATGCTGCTGAGCCGAACGCTCTTGCCGATCACACTCGGGTCTTTCTTGCAAACGGTGGACCAGAAACGATACGTCAGCACAATGACGCCAGGGGCGTCAGCGCCCGCGTCTTGAGGTCCGACGAGACGGCCGAGAACAGGACGCAGACCGATCACGTCAAAATAGTTGCCGCTGACCACGCCGCCGTGAACCACGCGTGGTTCGCCGAGCCCGACCATCGTAAAGTCCATCGTCGAGAAGTCGCCGAACTCGCTCAGCGAGCGCATGCTGCCCTCGATATCCTTTATTTCTGGCACGGAAAACGTGGTGTTGTCCTGTCCGCCGCTGGGGGCGCTCTGGCGAATATAGACAAGCCGGTTCTCGTCACGGTTAACCAGCGGCTTCAACAGCACGCCCCGGACCAGCGTGAAGATCGCCGAGTTGGCCCCGATTCCCAGCGCCAGCGTGAGGATCACAATGGCAGCCAGGCTTTTGCTGTGCATCAACGAGTGGAAGGCAAGTCTTAAATCGCGGAAAAATGAGAAACGCATTTTTTCTCCTTGAGCGTTAAGCGACGTCGTATCACGGGCTCCACTTACTCGTCGAACGGGCCAAACGGGAATCGACACGCGATTTACGGATTTTTCGCGCAGCGTATCGCCCGGGAAACAGCTTGTGGCGCAGTGGCCTGAAGGCAACAGTTGAGCCAACGGTCACTTAGCCGGAAATGCGACTATTCGGCAAAGCGGCGAGAAGCCTGTTCTAACCAGGCCTCCGCCGCCAGCCTCAGCTGTATCTCGCGCATGACAATCATCAAGACTCCAACTTCTTATTTCGCCTGCGCCAGCTTCGTAACAACTGCGGCAACTTTATCTAGTGTCTCGTTCCAGCCCTCAAATTGGCCGCTATTTTTCGCGCTCTCCATCGGTTCATTTCCAATGAAGGTAAGTTTCGTCTGGCCGTTTCCGAGATCCTCAAAGATGGTCACGTCGTACGCGCCGTCTACAGCCTCATGTTCTATTCCTAGCTGCGCAGGATCCATCTTGTTTCCCTTCGAGTCGGAAAAGTACATCAAGGAAACGATCTTCTCGTACTGAACAATCTCGTGGTATTCAACGGCGTTCCAGAACTCCTGCCCATCCGGCGTCTTCGTGCACAAGAGAAGTTTTCCCCCAACGCGAAAATCCATCTTGCAATCGGTCGCAGTAAAGCCCTTCGGCCCCCACCACTGCATCACGTACTTCGGGTCTGTCCACGCCTTCCAAACTAACTCGCGTGGGGCATCAAAAACTCGTGTCAAGACCATCCGCTCGATCTCATTCACCGTGCTTTTTGTCATGTCCAACCTCCGCTTTTTTCATTTGAGTCAGAACCGCATCCAGCTTGTCGAAACTCTCTTCCCAGAATTGGCGATAGCTAATCGCCCAGTCGCTGACTGTCTTTATCGCCTCTGGCCTAAGCGTGCACACGCTCTCTCTTCCACGCTTCGTCTTGATTACAATCCGCGCCCGCACCAGGTAGGCAATATGTTTTGAAATCATCTGCTGCGAGAGTGCAAACGGTTCCGTCAATCCATGCACAGAGGCAGGCCCGCGGGAAAGCCGTTCGATCATCGCCCGGCGGGTTGGATCAGACAAAGCCGCAAATGTTGTGTCCAAACGATCCACAACCATATGGTAGTGAATTATCTGTCGATGTCAAGTGTGAATTTCGGGATTCCTGAACCCTGACTCGTTCACCTGACGATGAAAGTGCGCACCGCAACCTGCGCCTGTGACCGATCTATGGCGAGTGAAGGTGTTGAAAGCTGATCGAGCACTGAGGCGAATCCAATCTGCTGGCAGGTATTCCAGCAATCGACGCGGCACTGTTTCACGCACCTTATCATGGACTGGTCATCCCGACGATTACGGGCCGCCGGCCATTCCATTCCAATCATCTCATTTGACCGTGGTAGGAGAATACGTCATGAAGATGAGATCGACACAGGGAGGTGACCGATGAAGGCGATTGTCGTGACGGATCGGGCTGCAGGAACAGCCGGGGTGAAGCTGGTGGAGCGGCCTGAGCCGCAGGCGGCGATAAACGACGTCGTTGTTCAGATTCATGCGTCGGGATTCACTGGGGATGAACTAACGTGGCCCTCGACCTGGACCGATCGCCTCGGCCGTGACCGGACGCCTTCAATCCCCGGCCACGAACTGGCCGGAGTGGTCACCACTCTCGGATATGGCACGACGGGGCTGTCGATTGGACAGCGGGTCTTCGGCCTCACGGACTGGTATCGCGACGGCACGCTGGCGGAGTACGTAGCCGTCGAGGCACGCAACCTCACACCGCTGCCGGGCGACGTTGACTTCACCGTGGGTGCGGCCCTCGTCATGCCGGGCCTGACCGCATGGCAGGGGCTGTTCGAGCACGGCCGCCTTCGTGCGGGTCAGAGCGTCCTCGTGCACGGTGAGGCCGGCGTAGTCGGTTCGATGGCGAGTCAGCTCGCACGCCAGGCCGGCGCATACGTCATCGGCACCGGGCGCGCTGGCGACCGTCAGACGGCTCTCGACTTCGGCGCACAGGAGTTCGTCGATCTCGATAAGGACGCCCTGGAAGATGTCGGTAAGGTCGATCTGGTTTTCGACGTCATCGGTGGCGACATCGCGAAGCGATCTGCGGGCCTGATTCGCCCCGGAGGAACGCTGGTGACCATTACCGGCCCAACCGAGGCGCGGCCCACTGGCGGCCTGACTATCGACTTCGTCGTCGTAGCGGATCCCGTCCAATTGAGTGAGGTCGTCCAGCGAGCCCGGAATGGTCGTCTGCGGACAAACATCGGCAAAGTGGCTGCCCTCGACGATGCAGTCGCCGCCTTCAACCGGACCGAGCGCATCAAGGGAAAGACGATCATCCGGGTTCATCCGTGAGGACTCGAGGATTGCCTAACGCCCACCAAGGTGCAATTCACACACCGGAGGAGAGTTTAAGAGTTTAGATGTGAAGGAGCTCGAGCAAATGAGGGAAGCCAATATGAGGGTAAACGCTATGGAAGGTCTAGCTGCACCGCCTTTTCATCCCATTCTGACTGATGCCGGTGGTGGGACCACCTTTACGATGCTCGGGACCACTATGCGTTTGATCGCCACCGCCGCCGGTACTGGAGGACGGTACACAGTGGTCGAGCAGGTTACGCCGCCTGGTTGGGGTCCACCGCGTCACATCCATACACGTGAGGACGAGATATTTTTCATTCTTGATGGTAGCTACGAGTTGCATGTCGGAGATGAGCGCCGGATCGTTTCCGCTGGCGCCTCCGCGATCTTGCCCCGCAACATTCCACACGGCTTTCGCAACGTGGCGTCCACGCCCAGCCGTTTCGTATTCGTTATCACTCCCGGCGGACTAGAGGAGTACTTCTTGGCGGTGGCAAAAAGTGCGCCGGCCCCCAATCCCCCACAACTGGTTGAACTGGCTCGACTGTTCGGTCTGACCCTGCTACCGCCGGGAGCTTAACCAGCAAGACTTGTTAGGGCGTATCAGAAGATGCGACGCCTTTACAAGAGGGGGAGGAACTATGAACCATTGGATGTGGCTGGTGTCTCTCGTTGGGATTCTAAGCACAGCAGTTGTGTGTGGCACGGACATGTTCTTTTTGACTATCGGCCGTCCTGCTCTCGGATTGGCTTCACCATCTGCCGGAACCGAAATCATGGTTTTTTTCCACATGTTCGCCGACGCCCGGATGCCGATCTGGGGCGTCTCGGCGATCTTGTCCAACCTCTTGCTGGCTGTACTAAGCAGGAGTAGGCCTCACTGCGCAGCAAAAATTTGCGAGTAAATTCTTTGCAATGAAGATTTTAGAACTACCTGGATGTTCGAGTTTCCTTGTAACTGTGTGATAACACATTAGTTACGTAGGGTATGGCCATGCACAGGAGCTCCGACCAACCCAGCCAATTGCAGCTAACCCTTGATTGTGCAATATTTTACGAGTAAGTCATTTAGAATGAAGGTTCTACGAGATCAAAATCTATAGACGATTGCAGTAACTTATTGAATCTAAATGTTTTGTTGCGAACAGCGGAAAATGCTTGATGTCGTCGAGATTCGAAACTACCGGCCTAGCTTCGCAAACCCCTTCTCGATGACCTCCTGCGTGTCCTCGGCTAGGTGCAGCGCAGGCAGTTCTTGGCGCGCGAACCAGCGCACCTCGGCGGCGTCACTAGCGGCGAGAAATTCCCCTCCGACAGGGCGGCACAAAAAATCGATCAGCACGTAGTGGTACTGCACGCGCTTCTCCGCATCGCGCAGCACGCGGTCGAACACTCCCAGCAACTCTCCCGGTTCCACGATCAGCCCAGTCTCTTCGCGCGCCTCGCGGATCGCAGCCTCCCGCACCAGTTCGCCAACCTCGAGCACACCTCCAGGGATCGACCACTGCCCCTGAATCGGTGGATGCTCGCGCTTCACCAGCACGACTCGATCATCCTCGATGATGATCGACCCAACCCCAATCAGCGGCAACTCCGGATATTCGCGTTTCATTGTTCGCTTCGAGCTACGTGCGACGAGCTCCGATCCAGAAGCAAGGATATCGGAGTTTGCTCAAAGCGCGTAGCTCGCGGCTCGCAGCTAACTACGGTTGCTGATGTACAGCTTTTGCCGCGAGCCCTTGCTAAAATTGCGCTCGGAACCTGTCTTATGGCTCTCGAGGAATATCAGCGAAAGCGGCGGTTTGAAGAGACGCCCGAACCTCCTCCGAAGGTTGAAAAGAAGCGCGGCAATCGTTTCGTCGTGCAAAAGCACGAGGCAACGCGCTTGCATTACGACTTCCGCCTGGAGATGGAGGGCGTGCTGAAATCGTGGGCAGTGCCCAAAGGGCCATCGCTCGATCCGGCGGACAAGCGGCTGGCAATGCAGGTGGAAGATCATCCCGTCTCGTATTTCGATTTCGAAGGAAACATCCCCGAAGGCAACTACGGTGCTGGCAGCGTGATGGTGTGGGATGTGGGCACGTGGGCTCCGCTTTCCCCCGTGGCGGTGAACGGAAAGTATCCTCCTGGTACGGAAGCCGACGCCGTCGCAATGCTCGCTAAAGGCGATTTGAAATTCCGTCTCAATGGCAAACGGCTGCAGGGAGATTTTGCGCTCGTCAAGATGAAGGGGCGGCGTCCGGGTAGCAAGGGCAACGAATGGTTGATGATCAAAAAACACGACGATCATGTCGTTGAAGGATACGACGCGGGCGACATCGATGAGTCGGTGCTCAGCCATCGCAGCATGGACGAAATCGCGGGCGACGCCCGATCGAAGGAATGGACGAGCAGCCGTCCGGAAGGCCGCGGGAAACTGAAAGCAGCATGGCTCGCGGATGCTGTGGCTCGGCTCGATCAAAAAAAAAAGCAAAGTCAAAAGCCGAGTCAAAAGAAAACCGCCGAGGACGCAGAGGACGCAAAGGAAAAGAAAGGTAGTAAAGAAACGCGCTCGTCGACAGTAGGCGCTTCAACGACTTCCGCAACCGGCAATGGCACTGCTGCACCAATCGGCAAGAACAATTCAAAATCCTCTGCGTCCTCGGCGTCCTCTGCGGTTGTGGTTGCTCAACCCGTCAAGCGTCCGATGCCGACGACAATCCATCCCATGCTGGCGGAGTCTGTTGAGGATCCGTTCGACAGCGATGACTGGCTCTTTGAAATCAAGTGGGATGGCTACCGCGCGATCGCGTTCATCGAGAACGACAAGGTGCGTCTGGTTTCGCGCAATCAGAATGAACTGACGGCACGGTATCCGGAATTGAAGGACATGCCTGCATTGATCAAGGCGAAGACTGCGATTCTCGACGGCGAGGTCGTCGCCCTCGACGCCGATGGCCGCGCGTCATTCAGCCTCATGCAGCAGCGCACCGGGTTCCGTCCCGGAGGACGCAAAGCCGTGGCCAATGCGGATGTCACCGTTTTGTACTACGCATTCGACCTCCTCTACCTCGATGGCTACGACTGGCGACGCGTTCCTCTTGAAGAGCGCAAGAAGAAGCTGCAATCGGTTTTGCAATCCGGAGACGCGCTGCGTTACTCCGATCACTACGAAGCGCAGGGAAAAGCGTTATTCGAGATCGCGCGGGACAAGAAGCTGGAAGGGATCCTGGCCAAGCGGCGTAGCAGTTTCTACGAAGAGCGTCGCAGCCGAGAGTGGCTCAAGATCAAGATTCGTCACACCACGGAGTGCGTCGTCGGAGGATACACGGAACCCGAAGGCAGCCGCGCGCATTTCGGATCGCTCGTGCTGGGGCTGTACGACAAAGAACAGCGCCTTATTCACGTGGGCCAAGTCGGGAGCGGCTTCGATCAGAAGCTGCTGGCAGAGATTTTCAAGACATTGAAGAAGCTTGAAACCAAGGCCAATCCTTTCTACGGAGAAGTCGAGGCGTTACGAAAAGTCGTCTGGGTTAAACCGGAACTTGTGGCGGAAGTCGAATATGCGGAGTGGACCGAGGGCACAAACACGGGCAGCGGACCGAAGCTCCGCGCACCCGTCTTCCTTGGGTTGAGGGATGACAAAGATCCGAAAGAGTGTGTGCTCGACCAGGTGGGAACGTAAACGCAACCACTGGGCCTGAAGGCCACGTTATATTGTGTCGCTGACGCGGCGCTGAAGCGCCGCTCTTCCACCGCGATCTTTACTTCACGTCTTTCATGGCCAGCAGCGTTCCATAATCGCGGCCGCTGACGTCGACGGCGCGCGCCACTACCGCAGTGAAGGCATCTCGGACTTCCGGATACTTCGTGACCAAGGCTTTAATGACGTTCAGGTTGTCTTGATAGGCCAGGTTCGTGTTGGAGACATTTGCCGATTGATAACGGACGATCAAATCCAGATCGTTGCCCACGGCTTCAGGAAATACTGATGTCAATTTGAAAGTGGAGCCTCCTGCAGCAAGGTCAACGGTCTTACCACCTGCAGGTAAATCAACTGGCTGCAGGTTCTGCGATTCGTCGTAGAGTTTGTCGGTTGCCAGCGTGCTCATGAACGGCAGCGGTGAGATCAGGCTGCGCGCCTCCTGATAAAAGAACCACGTGTTGTGAGTTTGACCTTTGGCCTTGGACTGCCGGGCCTGATTCAAAAACCAGTCACTGTCGTGTCCCGCAATCTGAGCGGATTTGATGTAAAGACCGCCGAGCTTCCAGTCGGTTCCCATTTGCTGAAGCACTTCAGAGAACATGGTGCGGCCTTTCGGCGATGTCGCGTCCAGCAGAACGACCGCATATTTCGCGGGCGGAAGATTGTCGAGGTAGAAGGCGGCACTGTTGGCAGTCTGACCGTTTTTTCCGAAAACACCGCAGTAAAACTCGGCGCGGGTATTGGGTGTGCCCTGTTCGTTATCGAGCAGGAATGCATTCTTTAGGATGCCTTGACCTCCCACGAGATCGGGCTGCCGCTCTTTGACCAGATTCTCAATCCCACCGAAGTCCGAGGCGAGGCTTGGGATGGCGTTTTGTTTCAGAGATGCAGTGTCGTTCTTGGCCGCCATATCAAAATAGCGCTGACCGGCGTTGGTGATCGCCGTGCGGATTGCCGGATCCATGTCAGCCGAAGTTTGGCACGTCTGCGCCGAAACTGCCGAAGTGACGACAGCCAGGAAAATGCAAGGCAGCAAGAATGAAACGCTGTGGCGGAGCGGAGTTGTTTTCATCTGATTTGACCTTTACTTCCAGTAACTTGCACGCTTCAGCGTTCAGCCTACACCCGCCGCTTCGTGCCTAGCATAAGATTTTGTGTTGGCGGAAATGGTTGACTGCAATCATTTCTCCAACCCCCTCCATCTCCCGTTCGTGCTATGGCATCCAACCGTGCAAGAGAGTAGGCTTGGATCGTTCTAGCGAAGGGATTAACCTGCCAACACGCTAGCTTCACGGTGGTAAAATTCTAGGAAGTTGCCTCGCGAAGTTCCCCCCTTTAGCAACATCAGTATGTTGAGAGGAATGGCTATGGGTGCAAGATCACGATGGACAAGGCTGAATGGAACCGTTTTGATTGCGGCGGTTCTTTGCCTGGTAAGCGTCAGCTCAGCCGTGTCCGCTCAAAATCACAAGAAAGCGAAGAAGCCGTTGCCGCCGCCGTTGCCATCTGGACCGACAGGGCCAGTACAGCAGATTCCTCTGGATTCGATCGCGGCGGTACCTCCGCAGGTGACGTTTCAGAATAATCAACTGACGATTGTTGCTTCGAATTCGACACTGGCTGACATTCTCAGAGCGGTACGCAAGCAGACGGGCGCGGAGATCGAAGTGCCAGCTGCGCCAGAGCGAGTCGTGACTAAGTTGGGGCCAGGATCAGCGCGCGAGGTTATGGCGGAGTTGCTGAACGGGTCGCGCTTCAACTATGTGCTGCTGGGCGCCCCTGGAGATCAAAACGCTTTGACTCGCGTCGTTTTGGTCGCCAAGACCGGCGCGCCCGACATCACACCCAACAATCCTCAACCGGGCCAACCTGCACAGGGAATGCAGCAGGCAGGCATGCAAGCTCCCGGAATGGTACCGCCGGTTAATTTCAATGCGGCCCAGCAGGAAGCTCCCGCCGAGGCGACTGAAGAGCCCGCGGAAGAGGCGGCTCCGGCCGACGACAATAACAACGATCAGAACGGAGCTGAAGCCGAACAGCCTCAGGAGAATCCAGGAGTCAAGACGCCACAGCAGATGTTGCAAGAGATGCAGCAGAGACAGTTGCAGCTTCAGCAGAACCAGGCTCCGGGTCAGCCTCCGATCCCGGGATCGGGTATGCAGCCGCATCCACCACAAGAACAGTAGGGGTTTAAGGCCGGTTACCGCGGCTGGTTTCGACGCGCGTAAGTACACGAGCGGTCTGCGTAGTGTCGCCTCCGCCCATGACACGGTAGAGTAGATTCCAATCACGCGCTATTTCCGCCTCGGTAATGCTGCGAGGAGAGCGGTGCAATTCCGATTGCAGCCGGGCTTCGATCAATTGCCGTAACAGCTCCGCTGGTGCATTGCCGTTCAGAACATTACCGGCCGCGATTCCAACTTCAACGCGGTCGCCACCCAGCTGTAGTTCAAGGGCTGGCATGCCGTCATCATCAACTGTGCTCTGTGCCTTGGATTGCAGTTTCGCCCAGGTTTTCTCGGCACTGCGGCCGCTTTCCGGATATGCGCCGGTAAGCAGATGCTTGAGCTCGAGCTGATAGGCACGGAGATCTTCGCGATCAAGCGGGGCTTGCGGCTGCTCTCCAACCACAAAAACCATGGCGTTACGGGCCGGGTCAAAGTGCTCCGCACCTGTTCCGACATAGACCGCGGCAACGCATCCGGCAAAAATTGGGCTCACGACTGCACTGGGAACGATGTACTTCTTCGAGGTAAAGAATGCATCGACCACACCATGCACGGTGGTACTACGCGGCATGCTGCCAGGAACCTGCGATATCACGATTCGCGAGAACTTCAACTGCGGGTGGCGCGAAGTGTACTTGATAAACGTTTTCGCGATCTGCTTGGGAGTCGTCATCCCCAAGTCGGCGACAACGCTACGATGCAGGGCCTTCGGGTAATAGAAGTTGATGATGCCCTTGGCGAAGTCCGCGCAGTTCTCAGAAACCGTGTGGAAATGCGAGACGTTGGCCGACGAATTCAGCTTGCGGATCAGCGCCGCATCCTGCTCAGGCGTAGTTTCGATCTCGAACCCATAGATCGTGCGGTCATAGGATGAACCGACGAGTTCATACCAATTTCCGCCCGGAGTCGCGCCATTCTTTACATCGGGAGCGATTTCTTCCAGATATGTGCGGCGGTAGCGGTCGCGGAGGAAGGCCGTCATCTTCGCATCGGCGAAGAGAGGGATCTCTTCCGGGCGCTGCACTGCATACAAATATGGGATGAGCGGAACGGCGATCCAGTCGTGACCGCCAACGCCGTTGTAGCGGCTGATCACAACACCAGTTTCACCAGGATGGCATGGCCGGAGCAGTAATGCGGTTTCGGCGCAGACGCCGGAGAGGTATACGGCGGCATGTCCCGTGGCAGTGAAGAATCCTAGCTTGCCGTAGGGCTCTTCGAGGAGCAGGGTCGCAGAAGCACTCGCCAAAGCGGAGCTGGCAACCATCAGGGCGAGGATCGTGGCCATCCCACGGATCGAGAAACGAATTTGGCCCCAGTACTTAGTCACTCAGACGACTCCCCAGTGTAACCTGCCTAGTGAGAACCCTTTAGCGGAAGATTAGTTGCTAGTAAGCAAGAAAACCAGTTACTGAAGTTCTGTATACTTCTGACCTAATCACAGGAGAATGGATAGCGAACAAACCGTTAATCAGAGGTTTCAATGCCGCCTGCCTGGGGGTGATCAGGACTGGTATCTTCCTGAAACTGCTGGAGAGCCCAGCGGGCACTTTCGGCAACGATTTCGTCCTCGTCTTGCGCCAGTCTCTCCAGTATGGGCAGGAATTCCCGGCGACGGCTGTTGCCTATTGCGATAACAGCGTTGCGGCGGAGGCCGGATCGCTTGGCCCGGCGGATCGGGGAGCCGCGAAAGGTTTGCCGGAATTCCTCCTCGGAAATCTCGGCGAGCCAGTCTAGGGCGGGATTAACCAAGCCTGGGCGAGCGTCGAACTCGTGCGCGGTCGTGGCCGGTGCCTTGCGGTTCCAGGGGCAGACATCCTGGCAGATGTCGCAGCCGAAGACGTGGCGTCCTATGCCTGAGCGCAGGTCCTCGGGAATCGGACCACGTTTTTCGATGGTGAGGTAGGAGATGCAGCGATTCGAATCGAGTCGATAGGGCGCGATCAGCGCATCGGTCGGGCAAGCATCGATGCAGCGCGTACAGGATCCGCAGCGATCTGGAGCGGGCAAGTCGGGAGTCAGTTCGAGAGACGTGAGAATGACGCCCAGAAAGAGCCATGAACCCTTTTTCTGATTGAGGATGCAGGTGTTCTTGCCGATCCAGCCGACGCCTGCATATTTCGCAAAGACTCGTTCCACGATCGGTCCGGTATCGACATAGCTGCGGGTCGTGAGGTTCGGATGGGTGTGTGCCGTCGCCTCGTGCAGAGCAGTTTCTACCTGTTTCAGGCGGCGTAGGACGGCGTCGTGGTAGTCTTCGCGACTCCAGGCGTAGCGCGAGATCCATCCGCGGGCAGGATCGCTGACCTGCGTTGAATAGGGATGGTCGGTGTTGTAGTTGATGGCGCAGACGACTACGCTTTTGGCCCAAGGCGCGACTCGGGAAAGCGAGCCGCGCTTGAGTTCGCCCTCATCGTTGCGCGATTCCAGGTACTTCATTTCGCCGGCGTGGCCGGAAGCGATCCACGCAGGAAATGATTTGAGCTCCGGCGTGTCTCCGACCGGGGCAATCCCTGACAGGTCGAATCCGGCTTCAGCCGCCGCATGCTTCACGACGGCGACCAGGTCCGGGTTAAGGTATGCTTTCTGCATGCGAACGCATTGGTCCGTGTGGCAACAGTCGCCCTCGGCTGTCCAGTCGCCACGCGACAAAGAGATACGCGTCTCTCTTATCGTAGCTTGCCTGCTTGCCGTAGGGAATCTCGTTGCGCAGCAACCCGCGCCCGCAGGATCGCAGACAAGTGATCTGGTGCTGACCGCCCCTTCGCACGAGCCAGTGCGGTTGAGCGCTACCGAACTGAAGGCCTTGCCCCATATCACGGTGACATTCCACAACACTCACACCAACGGCGACGAAAGCTATTCCGGTGTCCGGCTCGCCGATCTGCTTGCGAAGTTGGGCGCGCCATTGGGCGATGCTCTTCGTGGGAAGGCGCTAGCTAACTACGTGGTCGCTACCGGGTTGGACGGTTACAAATCAGTGCTGGCGCTCGGCGAGATCGATCCAAGCTTCCATCCCGGAGAAGTTATCGTCGCGGATGCGATGGACGGCAAGCCGCTCGATGCGCACAACGCTCCGTTCAAGCTGGTTGTCACTGAGGACAAACGCCCAGCGCGGTCCGTGCGCAATCTGGTCAGCATTGAGCTTCGGTCGGCTCAATAGGGGCGCGATCTTGGAATCAGGGCGCTATTTTTGCCCAGCAGCCTTTGCGCCGGCTGTTTTTACATTCTCCTGAACCCGCTTCAGGTGATCTTTGAATTGATCGAGATTCCTGTCGTTTGTCTTTGTCCCCACCTCAACGGCCTTGTCGCAATTTTGAAGAGCGAGGTCCAACTTGCCGGCACTCTCGTATCCGTCCGCGAGGCTGTCATAAACGTTAGCGGAGCCTGGATAGAGCACTACATTGCGCTGAAAGGCGGAGATCGCCTCGTCGAATTTCTTGTCGCCCATCAGTCGATAGCCGAGGTTGTTGATGAGATTTTCCGGCACCGGAACGGTGTAGCCATAACGCTGGGAGAGTTCGCGGTAGTGTTGCTCGATGCCGTTCATGCCGCCGATGAACATTCCCTTGTCGTCGCGCGGCACCTCCCAACCGGCAAAAATGCTGCGCAAGGCTGCGTAGTGGGCGCGCAGCACCGTCGAGCCGTGGTTTTCGTCGGGGAATCGCGCCGACTCCCAGCGGAAATCCTTCGGGGCTTTTGCGGTCAGAGTCTTGTGAAGCCCATCGAATCCGGCTTGCATGTCGTCCCCTTCGCTCCCCAGCGAGAAAAAGAGCGTCCTGTTGAGTTCGTCGTGCGCGGCAAAGAATGCCTGCGCCTGATGCAGGGTGGTCTGCTTCTCCCACCATCGGCTGGGGCTTACGGCGATGTATGCCTGAAACATGTCGGGACGCGAGGTCAGAATGTGGATGGCCATGAGGCCGCCAAGCGAGTGTCCGGCAAAGACGCGGTAGGGCGCGGTGCGGTAACGTTTTTCGATCTCCGGCATGAGTTCGGTATGGATGAAATCGAAGAAGCGGTCCCCGCCACCGCTGGTCGGCAACGTCTCTTTTCCCGCGGAGTCTTTCGCGTCCGAATGAGTGGGTGTGAGATCACGAGTGCGGTCCGTATTGGCGATGCCCACCACGATGAGCGGCGGCATGCGTCCGTTGTCGACGAGAAAATCGATGGAGTTCCCGATTTCATTGATGTGGCCGTCGCCGTCAGTGAGATACAGCACTGGAAGCAAGTCTTTTCCTGATTCGTAACCGTGAGGGGTCCGCACCCAGATCGTGCGATCCTCACTGAGAATGTTGGAATGCACCACGAGTTTCTGCGGGATGGGCGGCGCGATACCCTGCGCCAAAGCGGCAGTCAATGCGGAGATGGCAAAAGCCACGAGCAGAACGCGGCACACGAATCGCTTCATAGACCCTCCGGAATCTTCAGAACAGACGTGCAGGATGGACAAACGTTATTGCTGGGTCCGATAGAAAATCAAAGGCGGCGATTACACGCCGAGTTTCTTGACTTCCTCGTTGTAATACTTGCGGTAGAGGATGTCCCACTCTTGTGAGCCTTCGAGGATGGTTCGCTTCTGAGTATCGATTTTCTGGCGGGCGGCCATGTCGATCCTGGCTTCCTGGTTGAGCAGGTCTTCGAGGATCTTGCGCGTCTCTTGGCGGATGGTGTTGGGGTCTTCGATGAACTCGACTTCGTCAATCTGCTTGAGGGCGTCGGAGACCGCTCGGGCCAGAACGTTTACCTTGTCGCGGCTCAGTCTCACAGCACCGCCTTGTACTTGCGGACGAGTTCGCTCTTCACTTTGCGAAACATCTCCTGATAATTGGCGCCGGTCTTGCGCATCTCTTCGGAATAGGCTTCAAGAATGACGCGGACTTCGTCGTTGATACGGTCTTCCAGAGAAAGCTCTTCGAGAAGAGCGGCGTGCACTCGTTCGGTCACCGCGGGGACCGCAGAGGTCTCGATGAGCTTGCCTGCAATCAACTTCCTGGTGACTTCGCGGGCCAAATAGCCCACATATTCTTTGGAAAAAAGCATGTAAGGGTAAAAGGCGCTGGGCGCAACTTAGTTGTTAGTTATGAATTGAAAAGTGTAACACACGTGAAGCCCCGAACGCAGCCCAGCGCGGCTTACAGAAACAGCGTAATTTTCGGCGTGAGGACGCGAGTTTACCCGCGGCTCTTGCCGGATCTGCGGGGTATTTGCCGTTACCCTGGCCAAGTGCTTTACCGCCGAGTTCGCCGAGAACGGCCGCTGGGATCGCAGAGAAAAAAACCGGCTTTGTCCCAGGCCCGTTACCTTAAGGTTCGCGGGCCGGTGGCTGATCACGCAACGTGTATACGAACTGGGGGATTTCGTGACGCTCGCGCTCAAGTTTCTCGGATGATTCTTTGGAAAGTTGCTGATAAAGACGTAACTCTTCTTTGGACTTCTCCACTTGACCAACTTGGCGATGGGCCTGGGCGAGACGGAAGTGCACTTCTTCCGTCTGGGGAGCAATTTGAATCACGCGCTGATAATGCGGAATCGCGGCAGTAACTTCGCCCTGGTCGGCGTAGACGATTCCCAGCTGAAGTTCGGCCTCGGCAAATTTCGGATCGAGACGAATTGAATTGGCCAAGAGGGACTCGACCTGTGCCGAGCGGGATTTATCCTGCGGATCGCGACTCTTCCACAGCGCAACGGCGTAATAATAATTTGCCTGCGGATTCTGCGGCTGAAGTGTGACGAATCGATGTAACTTCTCAAGAACTTCGTCTGAAGGAAGCTTTTGCGCGTGCTGCATTTTTCCCAGGAAGAGATATGGCGCGGGATCGTCGGGATTGAGGTCTGAAGCGGTGCAGACCTGCTGGACCGCCTGCTCGTTGGAGCCGCGCGCGAACGAGGAGGCGCCTAGCCCTATCCACATGCGGGTCGATTTCGGAAACAGCTTTGTACCTTTGTCAAACACGTCCGCGGCTGGTTCTGGGGCGTGATGCAAAAGCAGTTCCGATCCCCAATCGAAGATGTATGGCTCCGTCGGGTCCATCTGCGCAGCATGCTGGTATTCGTGAACCGCATTGAGAGAATCGCCGAGTTTTTCGTCGATGGAGGCGAGCAGGTGATGCAGAGTCGCTGTGTCCTGGTGGGCAAGCAGGCGCGTTACTTCGTCGCGTGCCTCTGCGTAGTTGCCTTCGCGCAATGGCTCGTCGACTTCAGGCGCTATTCCGGAAGGTTGGGCGTCGGCCTTGCTCAGCGTGGTTGTGTCTTTCGCGATCGAATCGCGAGTGCGGACTACCGTGTCGGAACCGTGACCTCCGAGACTAGTGGTGTCGGTAACGCCGGAGACGCTGAACTGGGGCTCGTCGAAGAATTGCGGTCCGCCGGCTGCGTTTGAAGAGAGGGCAACGTCTACACTTTTGTCTTCGCGCGCAGTAAGGAAGATTGAGGTAATCTCCCCTTCACCCGATCCACTCTTGACGGCGTGAACGGAGTAGACACCGGCAGACAAGCCTGTAAAAGCGTAATGTCCCAGTTGATCGGTTGACGCGGATTCTGAGTGAGTAGAGTTCTTTGCCTTCAACGAAACCGATGCGTTCGCGACCGCCCGCCCTTGGGAATCGCGAATCGTTCCGCGGAGTGCGGCCGATGGTCCATTCTCCTGGGCAGCGAGAGAAACGATGGCGGAGCACAAGAGGAGGCCAAGGGACAACGACTTCAGGGGCGCCCAACTCTCTCTTCGCGAAAAGCCGGGAATCATCGGACATGCACACCTTGGCATCGTTAAATCCTTGCCCCTCGCGGATTCTAGCGTTCCGAACGGCTATCGGCAACTTCGGCACAACTATAGGTTGGCAGTAGTTACTCAAAGAAATACAATGCTGTGCTTCGCCATGCTCATCAAAACTCTTCGCAACTCTCAATGGAAATGGTCCTCGGTTGCTGTTCTGCTTTGTTTCTCTTGTCTTCTTTCTGTTGGCCAGTCTTCTGATAAGAGGAAGATCATTATCGACCAGGACGCGGCGGGTCCAGCGGGAACGGATCAGCAGGCGATTTTGCTGCTGATTCAGTCGCCACAGACGCAGGTGCTCGGCATCACTGTGGTGACCGGTGACGCGTGGCTGAAGGAGGAAGTTGCGCATACGCTACGGACGCTCGAGATCATTGGCCGCACGGATATACCGGTGGTGCCGGGGGCGGAGTATCCGCTGGTACGGCGCAAAGACGAAACCGAGCTTTGGGAACAACAATATGGTTCTGTGGCGTGGCTTGGAGCGTGGACTCCGCGCTTGTATCATCCGGGAGATCAACTGGGCGAGATGCCCGAAGGGAAACCGACGACCAAACCGTCGGATGAAGACGCGGCGCACTTCATGGTGCGAATGGTGCACAAGTATCCGCACGAAGTGACTATTTATGAAGGCGGGCCGATGACGAATCTCGCGCTTGCGATCGCGCTGGACTCGGACTTTCCCAGTTTGGCGAAGGAATTGGTGTTCATGGGCGGCAGCCTGAATCCTACTACTGATGATCCGGAATTCGTGAACACTCCGCGGCGCGAATTCAATTTGTGGTTCGATCCGGAAGCAGCGCATGCGGCTCTGATGGCTCCGTGGAGGAGAATCGTTTGCACGACGGTCGATATCTCGGTGAAGACACGATTCACGCAAGAACTCGTTGACCGGGTGAAAACTGCAAACTCTCCTGCAGCGCAATATATTGGCAAATACACACGACTGCACGGCCAATACAACTATCTTTGGGATGAACTCGCGGCGGTCGCTTGGCTTGATCCGAGCCTTATCACGGCTAAGGACACGCGCTATCTGGATCTGAACCTCAGTCACGGCGCAGCATATGGGGATACGCTGAGCTGGTCTGAGCACGATAAGCCAAAGATCGTCGGACCGCCCGTGGAGATTCAGGACGACCTCGACACGCAGAAGTTCTATAGGGAATTTGTGGAGCTTCTGAGCGCGCCTACCCCAAAACCTTAAACCACCGAGGACGCTAAGGTTCACAAAGGAAAATCATCACTGCAACTGCTCTAGCATTCGCTTGGCTTGCGGATGATTGGGATGCTGCTTGAGCAATTCGAGCAGCAGAGCACGGGCTTTGTCGCCCGCTCCTTCAATGGCGTAGACACGGGCAAGGTTCAAATAAGCCTGGTCGAAGCTCGGGGCAATTTGAATACAGCGCTCAAAACTAGCCACAGCCTGATCGCGCCGGTGGGTCACGAGATAGAGCACCCCGAGATTATTCAGCGCTTCAGGATATTGCGGGCGGGCTTTCAGGGCACGCTGCAGATATTCGTATGCCTTACCGGTGTCGTTATTCTGCGCAAAGACCATGCCGAGGCTGTAGTTCGCCTCAGGGTCTTCGGGTGCGACTTCGACGGCACGCTGCAGGATTGCGCGGGCGTTGTCCCAGCGCTTCTGTAAGCGATAGGCGTTGCCGAGGTTGTCCAGCGACAACAGATGGCGCGGATTGAGTCTTAGCGCCTTCTCGAAATCTTCGACCGCCTCGTCGATGTGGTTTTCACGCGTCGCGATGACACCAAGGTTATTCCATGCATCGGGCAGGGTGTCGGGATAACTCGGCTGCAACTTGACGCATCGCTCGAACGTCTCGCGGGCTGCAGCGTTTTTATTTTGATTGAGGTAGACGCTGCCGATTCCGTACAGGGCCTCCGCACTGGTCGGATCGTCGCGCCAGGCCATCTGGAACGCCACCTCGGCTTGATCCAGATATCCGCGCTGAAAAAACAGAGCGCCTAGAGAAAGATTGTTGCGCCCGAATTCGAGCGAGTACTTCCTGCTCGGGAACGGTAAGGCCAGGGCTAAACGTTCCGCATCGGTGTTGGGAATTTTGCGGAAATCCTGCGCAATGTGCTCAGGGTCGGCGGAGCCCTGATAGACCTTGACGATATAACCATCGGCATTGATCAGGAATGAAGTAGGAAGTGTCAGGTCGCGGTGCCGGTCGAATAGTTGGCGATAGAGAATGTTGTAAATAGCGGCAGTATCATCCGAGCCGCGTAGGATCGGGATATCGAAATGATGTTCACGAAGGAAGGCATCAAGAGACTCGTTGTCCGAATGTTCCGCTTGAGTTGATGCAACCGCGACGCTGTCCATATTGATGGACAAGATTTGCAGTCCCTGGCCGCGCCAGCGGGAATGGTTGCGGTCAAGCATCGCCAGGAGCTGCCGACACTCCTGCGACTTCGTCGTCCAAAAGTTGAGCAAAACAAGCTTGCCTTTGAGTTCTGAAAGCGATCGCTGCTGGCCAGATTGATCGGCCAGGGAAAAATCGGGCGCGGGAACCGGTGCCAGAAGCCAAGTCTCAACGTTGGTTGGAAGCTCTTCCTGTTTCCGCTCAACGATAGGCTTCGACTTTAATTGTGATGTGCTCTGAAACGGCTCTACGCGATTCGGCTCCGCACCTTCCACAACCCAGATCCGATGGTTAATTGGCAGGTTCTGGAGTTTTTGAACTAGCCCGCTCGGCCATCGAATCGAGGCTTGAACCGGCCCGGTCGCGTCTCCGAGACCGAAGAAAACGTACTTACTGTGTTGGGCCAGAAAACCTGACCCCGCCTGCAGCATTCTTGTCTGGCGACCTTTGTTGGTCTCAACCGTTATCGACGCACCAATCGCGTCGCGATTGCTTTTTACCCCTTGCAAGCGAAAGACGATCGAGGGTGGCAAGTCGCGCTGGACGTTTTTCAGGATTCGCAACTGCGGAGCGTTGCGGTTCTTGAGAAAGATTTCCTGACGTCCATCATGATCGAAATCGGTTAGCGCGAAAGAACGGCCATCTTCAACGAAGTCCAGACCGACGACGGCTGAAACGTCCGAAAAAGTTCCACCACGATTGTTGGCGAAGAAGACATTTCGCTCATAACCACTCCACGTGCCGTCGGAGCGGATTAATTCGTTGATTGCGTTCCAGCCCTGCTCGTAGTCGTGTGGAGAACCGGCTTTGTCAGGTGAATTCGCTACGACCTGCCGCCAAAAGAAACTATTGAGGTCATACTGCGACTGGCCGGAGACCATGCCGTTCACGATGTAGAGGTCTGCAAAGCCGTCGTGGTCAAAGTCGAACGCATCAGAAGCCCAGGCCCAGCGCCCGATTCCTACTCCGGCGGCATTCGTCGTGTCGTCAAATTTACCCTCCTGATTGCGCAAGAGGGAGTTACCCATCGCATGCTTCTGGTAGAGCGCGCGCACTTTGGGATCAGAACCCGACTTGAATGAGTCGAGCATCGAAATGCGGACACCGGCTGCGGTCCACATATTCCCGACGTAGAGATCTTCGGCGCCGTCGTTGTCGTAGTCCAGCCAGGAGAGACTCATACCAGCGCCAACATCCTCGACATCCTGTTGCGAAGCAACGTCGGTGAAAGTTCCGTCGCCGTTGTTGCGATAGAGATTCTTTCTGCCAAAGTCATTGACAACGTAAAGATCGGGCCATCCGTCACGGTCGAAGTCACCCCATCCACAGCAGAAGCTGTAACGGGTGTTGTTTTTGTCGAGGCCAGATTCGGCAGTCACATCGCGAAACGTGCCGTCGCGATTGTTGCGCATCATGAAATTGGGCGGCCCGTTTTCGGCGTCGTGGTAAGGAGACGGATATTTGTATTGGCCGGTGCCCTGATAGTAGGAGTAGAGACAGAAATAAATATCGAGCCAGCCATCGCGGTCATAGTCGGCGACGGCTGCACCAGTGAAGGTTCCTTGTGGCGGATTGGCGAATTTAAATGCATCGGGCTTTTGCTGGAATTTTCCGCCGCCCTGATTCAAGAAGAGCAGCGGTCCGCTGTTGCGAACAAGGATGACGTCTTGACGGCCATCATTGTCGTAATCAGCAAAGAGCGCGCAAACGGTGTTTTCCAGAATCCCCAGGCCCGAGGAGTCGGTGATGTCCTCAAAAGTGCCATCACCGTGATTGCGGTAGAGACGATTGGGAAGCCCGGCAGCCTGGCAGATGTAGATATCGTCGAAGCCGTCGTTGTCAATATCGGCGACGGAGACTCCGTTGTGTCCATAGATGTCGATGCCGCAGGCTCCGTCGAGCACAGTTCTCCAATAGTTCGTACCGCGGAGGAGTTGCTCGGAATAAGAGGGATTGTTGCCAATTGCGGCCGCCGTCACGTCGACATAAAAGGGCGAGCTCGACCGTGCGCGCGTTTCGTCGAGCACCTGCCAGTTTGAAACACGAAATTCTCCGGACGCCGAGGGCTCCCAGATCAGGCGCCAACTGCCAACCCGCTGCTCGAGATGGAAGCCTTGGCCAGAGCCAACGATTTCGTAGCGGACATCTGTCTGAACCGGATGGGGAGGCGCTCCAGCCGGACGGGGCTCTCCCGCTTCGATTCTCGTGATTTGAAACTCGGCGATGTCAATCTTCGAAAAATCCTCGAAAGCAGATGGCCAGGCTCGTATGAAAGAGTCGCCGCTCAGCCCGACAGCCGCTCCGAACGTACACTTGTGCGCTTGGAGAGCTGGAGAAGTGCGCACCGCGCGCAACTCTGTTGGCTTGAGCGAGGTACCTGAGAAATTGGCCGCGAAACTGTTCCTTATCGGCTCTAAGTCTCGCGAAGAGTTCTTGAGAGCTGCAGTCCACGCAACAAGGGTTTCTGCAATTTGATCGGCGTACACCTCGGTGGGAAAGCGATCGAACTGCGGACGAACTTTGCGCAGGGTGGCATCGAGTGGCCGTTCAGCGGTGTAGTGCGGTTGAAGGTGGAAAATGGCAGGGGAGGGCGCGCCTTGCGGCGAGGCAAATTTGACGTTGGGGAAGGCCCGCCACAGGCCCGCCGGAACGAAGCTGGCTCCGGTGATTTGACAGAACCGGGAAAGAAAGTCACGGCGGCTGAGTTCAGATCGAAAACGCCGTTCTGCCGGGCTCAGAGAAATTTCTCCAGCGAAGTCACGTGTAGGGCGAAGCTAACATCGGTGCGGAAATGGGGTCAAGACGAGCAAAGGTAGCAGGTATCAAGAACACCGGCGGAGACCTTATAAGGGTTACGGACTAGTGAGACGCTTGTCTTGGGACCATGAGATTGGTCCAGACCTTGGGGTCGGAATTCGAGAGTCCGTCCAAAGACGAATCTCCGTAGGGGATTATGGAGTGGGCTGAATTGAGCGGGGTTGATTTGATGATTTTGTAGTCCTGATACAAGATCGAAAGCGTCGCTTTTCCGCCCAAACGAATCAAACTCTCTGTGTGGTTCTCGGCAGGAAGCCAGAAATCGTTCACCTTTTTATAGCTGTGCTGGATGTCGGTCTTTTTAATCCACAAAGAAGGATTCTTGCCGGGCTCGCCCTCGATGCGAACAACCGCGAAGTCTTTGGCGTCGATCCAGATGGTTCCGCGATAAAGGAACTTGTTTCGTGTTCTCGGGAGAAGTTTTAAGACATATCGCCCACCGTCGGGAGCTGTCTCAAATCCAGCAACCTCAAAATCGTAGTTCTTCCGCGTCAGAGCCACGTCGTCGCGATTGTCTCCTTGAGACGCCTCGAGCTCTCCTTCCATCAGCTTCTTGAAGATATGATCAATGACGAATTTCGACCCGGTCTCAGAGACAACCGTAAACTGCTTGGAACTGGGCGCCTGAAAATTAACCTTGACCACCATCTCGGCGTCCCGATCACTAGGGAAGCCATGGTATTCCATGCGATACACGCGTGTTCCTTCGAACTGCTCGAGGGCCGCAGCCCGTTGCGCATTTCGCTGCTCAAGGTTGGCCAGGATCTGGTCCAGACTCAGGCTCTGAGCTTGAGCCGGGGTTGTGAGCTGACTGGCCTGCTGCGCGCTAACGCAGGGAACCACACAAAGTGCAACCGCGATCGAAACCGTTCGTACAAAACTCATCGGCTCACAGCCTTCCGACGTTACAGAGCGTTGGATGCCACGCTGAGTTGCACGGCTGCCCCAAAAGTGCCCGATCACGACCTGACTGGTGCCGATTAGGGCCAGCGCTGGAAAAACTGGCAGGCGTCCGGATTGCTGCAAGATTCTTGAACGAGGGGTCAGCATCCGACGAGTCGACATTGAACGCTCAGAATTCCTGTAATATCTGAATTGCACTGTCAGGACGTCGGTTAAGCGTTTCATCAGGGATGCGTCGTGGCCAGTGTGGGGAGCAGAAAAGGAACCAATGTCGCGCCTGCCCGTCACTTACGAGTCGACCGCAGAGACCCTCGCCGCCCGCTTTGAACAGACGTATGGAACGCAACCGAATATTTTTCGGGCTCCAGGGCGCGTGAATCTGATTGGGGAGCATACCGACTATAACGACGGGTTCGTGATGCCGGCGGCAATCGGCTTCTATGCGTGGGCAGCCGTAAGCCCGCGCGCGGATCGGACGATCCTTGTCCGCTCCGAGGAATTCAACGAAGAATTAGAGCTTTCACTGCAAGAACTGTCAGGTCCACCTCGGCATCACTGGTCTGATTTTGTCCGCGGAGTCGCCGCAGTGCTCCAGAGTGAGGGGTATGAACCTCCAGCAGCGAATCTCATCCTCGAGGGCCAGGTCCCGATGGGCGCGGGATTGAGTTCTTCGGCATCGCTCGAGGTTGCGATTGCTTTGGCTCTACTCGGCGAATCGCGTTCCGATGTCACACAGTTCAAACTGGTGAAGATGTGCCAAAGAGCCGAGCATGAGTACGTGGGCACGCGATGCGGAATCATGGATCAGTTTATTGCAGTCTTTGGGCAAGAAGGTCACGCTCTAATGCTCGATTGCCGGACCCTGGAATCGGAATCTCTGAGAATTCCGCAAGACGCACGGCTGGTGATCTGCAACAGTATGGTGAAGCACAATCTAGCTGCAGCTGGAGAATACAATCGTCGGCGCGCGGACTGTGAAACTGGAGTCAGTATCCTGCGAAGGAGCTTGCCGCACGTGCGGGCGCTGCGCGACGTCACGCTAACCGATCTGGAAGCACATCAGAGTGAGTTGCCGGAAGTAGTCTATCGGCGGTGCCGGCACGTGATCAGCGAGAATCAGCGCGTACTCGACGCTGCCGGCGCGCTCCGATCCGGCGATTTGGACGACTTCGGCCGGCTGATGCGCGAGTCGCATCAGAGCATGCGCAATGACTACGAAATCAGTGTCAGCGAACTCGACCTGCTGGTGGAGATCGCCTCCGAATGTGAGGGCGTCTATGGATCGCGCATGACCGGAGGAGGATTCGGTGGGTGCACGATCAGCATGGTTCGGTCGCAATGCCTAGAAGAGTTTCAGAGAGCGATCACGCACAGATATAAGGATGCGACCGGGATTTCGGCCCCTATCTACGTGTGTTCGGCGGCGCAGGGCGCGGGAGAATGGCTGAGCTGAAGATCTAGTCGGCTTGTACCGTTCTCGTCGTGGTTATCTTTGCTGTCTGGCCCGCATCGTCTTCACGCCAAGTGAACCTCAGGCGATTGCATCATCTGCGATCCGGCTGCGATCGATCCACGAGAGACAGTGCACGCTGCAGTGTTCTCACATCCTCTTCCAGAACCTGACCACGCTCGAATTCCCGGCCAGAGGCCCTGCTGATGGAGACCCGCGGATTGCGGTATCGCATCGGGCTCGCCACGGAACTGCTCAGGCCGACATGGATCTCTCGGACGCCTGTTCGTTCAACGATGGTCTGGGCGTCCCTGTGGCCAATGCCTCCGCCGGCCATGATGGCAACGCGACCTTGCGCAGCTTCCACGAGTGCAGCGATCGAGTCGATTCCTTCGAAGCAAGTCTGTTCGCCGCCGGACGTGAGGACTCGATTCGCGCCTGTGCGGCACACCGCTTCCAGTGCACGGAAAAGATCCGACGACATGTCGAAGGCGCGGTGAAACGTGACGGAGAGCGGCTTCGCCAGCTCTACCAGTTCCCGGGTGCGCTCGACGTCGACATTCCCTTCCGGATCGAGCAGTCCTAAGACGACTCCGTCGGCACCCAGCTCCTTTGCGGTTTCGATGTCACGACCCATGATTTCCACTTCCTGCTCGGAATAACAGAAATCCCCGGGCCTAGGCCGAATAATTGGATGCAGTCCAATCGATATTTGGGAGCGAGTTGTTGCAATTAGTCCCGCGCTGGGGGTAATGCCCCCTTCAAGAAGATCACTGCATAACTCAACGCGCACGGCTCCGCCGCGCTCGGCAGCGACCGCCGATGCAACCGAATCGACACAGACTTCAATGAGCACCGGTTCCGTCATATTCCCGCGCGAACAACTCCCACTATCACCCTGGCTAAAGCAGTTATTGAAAAAAAGCCGCCACGGGAATCGTGGCGGCCCGTGGAATCAGAAAGAATACACGAGACTCATCTGCAACGTGCGAGCGTACCAGAGCCGGGCGGTCGGCGTTGTACCGTCGGGTGAACAGCCGGAAATCGACGTATTAACAATTCCGGCGAGCGATCCGAATGTGCATCCTCCACCGCTGCTGATGTTGTTTCCGGGAATCAGATTGCTCCCAGAGAAGTCATTCTTGGCGTGCCAATTGGAGCCGACGTTAAACAACTCCAGCCGGTATTGCAGGTTCTGTCGCTCGGTAATGGCAAAGTTCTTGCTGAATGCCAGATCGAGATCCTCGAAGTATGGTCCGCGAAGGCTCCCCTTCCGAGAGTCTCCATATGTGCCGGGCGCGGGAGTGGAAAACACGGCTGTGTTGAACCATTCCGCAGGGCTGCGACTGAATCCGCTGTTCGGGTCTCCATCCTGATTCAGACGGAAGCGGCCCGTAAAAGGAGAGCCCATCTCGTCAGGAGTAGACCCGGCGTATCCGTATACGCTGAAGGTGCGCCCTGAGGTGAGAGTGTAAATACCGCTGACCTTCCAGCCTCCTAGAATCCAATTGCCGGGACCGAGGGAAATTCGCTTGTCTCGGCCTACGGGAACTTCCCATGATCCGCTACCTGTCAGGCGATTTGGTTCGTCGAAGCTGGCCGGGCCGGAGTCATTCTTGATGTGGAATGGATCCTGAACGAATCCGTTGTTGCCCTGAACGTTGCCAATGCCCGAAAGTTCGTCGAACGCTCTCGACCAGGTGTAGGACACCAGGTAAGTCAGCCCGTGCGTGTAGCGCTGCCGGAACTGAACCTGCAGCGCGTTGTAGTTGCTGCCGAGGACGTTCGCGTTGGCGTAGAAATTTGGGGGAAGGTTCGGGTACGGAACTCGCTTATCGATCGGTTGAAAATTAGGATCTGTCGCGCAGCTTGCATTGCTCCCGGTGGCTTGGGAGATATCAAACAGATAATTGCAGGCGTCGGTTGGGACATTCGGCGGCGTTGCGGTATTGAAAGCGAGATACGTTGGCGCCCGCAAACCATGAGATCCGACATAGCCCACATCGAGCAACATGGTCGGCCGGACGGCATATTGAGTGTCCAAAGTCCACTGCTGGTTATAAGGGTTGTGGTTGGATGGCCAGTTGACCTGGTTAAGAATCGGACTCGTAAAGGCGTTCGGATTCCAGGGTTGCGTAGTGCTGAAGAACTGAGCACTGCTCACCGTCGGCAGCCAGAGTTGGCTCAATGCCGGCTCCGGTGTGCGAGTCTCAGTTCCTGTACCGGCCGAGTAGTTGGGGTTGGCGAAGGTGGTCTGCAGCGCATTGCTGTCGAAGTTCTGGATCAGATCGTAATAGCGCATGTAGCTGTCGTAGAAGATGCCGTATCCGGCACGAACCACGAAGCGATCCGACGCGAACGGGCGCCACGATAAGCCGATGCGTGGAGCGAAGTCCTTCTTGTCGATCGGCACGATCGTATTCGGGACACAGCAATTCAAGAACGGCGCGTATGTGGTCAGACCCTGCGCAGCGGCGGTTTGCTTCACGTTGTTGACAAAGCTCTGACTCACCCAGCTAATGCTTCCGCCATTCGCCGGATCAAAGTTCCAGCCGCTGTTGTCGAGGGTGTGATAGTTCGTAGGAATTTCGTAACGAAGCCCGAGATTCACGGTCAGGTTCGGAGTTACGCGGATATCATCCTGAGCAAAGAAATTCCAGTTGGTTCCAACGACGGTCAGATTGTCGGTTCCGAGAGGTGCCGGGGCGTTGAGGTTGATTTCTTGTCCAAGCAGAAGGTCGGCGACGGAATTGCCGAAATTTGGACCGCCCGCCTGTGCTCCTTCATCTGCGGGATCTGAAGCTGTGTAGGCTCCCGTGAAGTTCAGCCCACCTATTCCGGTGTAGTTATCCAGTTCATGCTCGCGTAGCCGGCGAACATCGACTCCGACCGTGACCGAATGCTTCCCGTGGATGAACTTGAGGTTGTCGATGAACTCAAACCCTCGGTGATTGGCCAGGATTCCGAATGTATTTGATCCGATTCCTTGATAGCCGTTCCCGAGGTTCAGCACTGGAATTCCGTATAGCGATGGAATCGTCGGAGAGTTCTGAAAACCCAACTGTTGCTGGAGATTGGCGCCGTATGCGGTGATCGGCGTCGAATTGGTCGCTTGATGATCAAAACCAACGCGGGCTGTGTTCACCATACTGCCCGTGATGGTTCGCTCCCAACTTAAACCATACAGGTCGGAGTGATTGAATCCGACCGACGCGGTATAGGGCATCAAGCTGGGATTGTTCTTATCTTCGCGCCGGATGTGTCCGGTGAAATAGAAGCGATCTTTTGCGTCGAGATTCTCATCCACGCGCATCGTAACGTTATTGGTGGTAAAAGATGTGCGCAGCGGAATTGAGAAGTTCTGGCACAAAAGCGTGCAGCTGCGATTGGCCGTGGGATAGAGATTGACGAGTTTCTGCCCCATGGCGTCAATCCGGTTGGTCGGAATCTTGTTCCCGGCAAAAACCTGTCGACCGAGAGGATTGCAGGGGACGTTAGGATTGTAGTTGCTCCCGCTAGGGCAGGGAACAATCGGCGCCGTGCCGTTCGTCGTGGGATCGTAGATGGGGAAGGGCCAGTCTGAAAAGTCTCCTGATTTTTCGGCGGCGGTCGGAACTTGAGCCGCTTGCGATACGCCTGATGCCGTAATTTGTCGTCCACCGTCGTATGAGAAAAACCAAAAAGTTTTGTCGTGTCCGTTGTAGAGATGGGGGATGATGACAGGCCCGCCCAAAGTTCCACCAAACTGATTCTGCTTGAGTGGAGTCTTCAGAGGAACATTCGTTCCGTTGATTTGATTAAACTCGGTTTGTAGTGGGCTCCGCGGCTCGAACATATCGTTTTGAATGAAGTCGTATGCTTGCCCGTGCCACTTATTTGTTCCCGGCTTGATCGCGATATTGACTTGTCCTGATCCCTGACCGTATTCGGCGGAGTACAAGCCCGTTTGGATCTTTACTTCTTCCACTGCGAATTGATTCGGGACGTTGGAGATGCCGCTGAAAAAGGCCTCATTGTCTGTAACTCCGTCGACCATGAAGCTGGTAGATTCCGGCCGGGCTCCGTTCAGACTGACTTCGGCGAAATTGCCGTTCAGACCGTGACCCGCGAACGCAACCTGGCTTCCGCCTGAGAGATTTGCGGCTCCTGCGCTGAGTTCGAGAAAGTTTGTGACGTCGCGGCCCATCGACGGAATGTCTTCAATCAGCTTTTGGTCCACTACGTTTCCCAGCGTAGTGTTGTCGGTCTGCACCATCTGGGCATCTGCCGTCACTGTCATCTGTTCGGCGATCTGGCCGATCTGGAGGGTAAAGTTCTGGCGTAGCGTTTGATCGACTTCGAGGATCAGATTGTCCGCCAGTTCGGCCTTGAAACCATCGCCTTCCGCCTTCAGCGAATAGCGGCCGGGAATCACATTCACCAACACATAGTCGCCAGTGCCGTTCGTTACAAAGTGCGTCGCGACGTTCGTGCTGAGGTTGGTCGCGGTGATCCTCACACCAGGAAGGGCTGCTCCGGTTGCATCCTGCACATGGCCGAGGATCGTACCTTGTGAATTCTGGGCTTGTAGAAGAGCAGTAGCGGTGAGCAGGAGAAAGAAGAGAGACAAATGAACTGCGGAGCTGAGCATCGTACGGCGGCGTGTCATTAGAGCCTCCATCGGTGTGTTTCGACAACTGCGATGAATCACTCGAAACTGGCTTTTAAACGTCCACGCTAATGAGACTCGATGGTGGCTGTCAAGAATAAAATGAGCGTTTAGGCATCATTCGATCACTCAATGTGATCGTAATCCTTGTAACTAGGCGTTGGGTGTGCTCGAAATCGGCTATTGTGGCCATTCAAAGCTCGCAAGGAAGAATCGGGCTGATATACACTTTGGCGTTTCAGGATTGAGTCCTTCGGGACAGAAGTGGGCAGCGTTTTCGTAAAGAGGTTGCTCAAAAATGAAGGCACCGAATCGGGCAGACCAGATCCTGCGAGAACTGCGACAGAAGGGGAGCGTGTCGCTGGACGCGCTGATTGAGTCACTCGGCACTTCTGCCGCTAGTGTTCGCCGCGATTTGACCAAACTCGAGGCACAAGGCCTGGTGCGTCGTACACATGGAGGCGCAACGTTGGTCGAACCTCTGCTTTACGAACCGTTCCGTTACGATTCCCTGTTTCAGAATCGTGAGCAGCATCGAACGGCCGAGAAGCGGAGAATCGGACTGGTCGCTTCAGAGCTCATTCTCGAAAATGAAACGGTTGGCTTTACCGCGGGGACGACTGCGACCCACGTCGCGCGCAATCTTCGAAACAGACGGAACATTCGCGTGATCACGAATGCCATCAACATCGCCATGGAGCTTAGCAACTGTCCTGGGTTGAAGACATTTGTGACTGGAGGCTTTGTCCAGTGGGCGGGGTCGTTTTCACTTGTTGGACAGGTGGCCATTGCCTCGCTGAGCGACATCTATATCGATCGGGTATTTGTGAGCGTCTGCGGCATCGACGTGGCGCGGGGTATCACCGTTATTGAACCCGAAGAGGGCCTGACGTTTCGCGCCATGATTCATCAGGCAAAACAGACGATTGTGGTTGCAGATTCGAGCAAGATCGGTATCGTCAACCCGGCGTTGATTTGTCCGATTACAAATATTCACATGCTGATCACGGACACGCGCGCGACCGATAAAGCGGTTGCGCCATTCCTGGAGCACGGCATCGAAGTGCAGCGAGTGTAGCTGCGTTAGCGCTACGAATTCGGCTCGCGACATTCAGTTGCTGACATCCCGCGAATTGAAAATCTGAAATTCCCGGATGTGCGCCTCCGAGGAGGAGGAGAGAATGTTGAGTCGCACACGGGATGTAGTCACGGTGGCAAAGTGATGGATGCGTTTGTGACCGATTGCTTGGCCTTGGGTAATTGAAATCCATTTGCCGCCGTTGTAAACCTCGATGCTGTATTTCTGGATATGCTGTCCGTCGTTCAACCACTCCATGATTAATACGCGGTTGAAGGCGACTGGCTTGTCGAAATTCATCTCGAGGATAGAGTGATGCGAACCTGGTGGAGCTGACCAGAAGGTATCGGGATTGCCGTCGAAGGCCCGGCCCTCGTTATCGGCGGCGCGCGTGTGCTGGAGCGCGAGATTCTTATCATAAACTTCCCTGATAGCCGATCCGAATTCTCTGAGGCGGGCAACATCTACGTCGGGTAGGAGTCCCCGCCGATCGGGCGCGATGCCGAGAACAAGTTGTCCGCCGTGACCGACGCTCTGCTCATAGAGCGAGAGCAATTCCGGAACGCTCTTGAGGCTCGCCTCATCGTTGGGATGCCAGAACCAATGCTGCTTGCGCAGTGGCGTGTCGGCTTCCACAGGGCGCCAACGAAGATATCCGTGACGATCGATCGCGTTCCAGTTCTCGTAGGGGATGATTCCCTCTTCATTTCCTACCCACCGAATGTCGCCGTACTCGAAGAGGCCGACATCGGCGAACACGAGCGTATTGGGCTGATAGGTACGAAGTTCTTCAATGATGCGCGGGAAGTTGTAAACGTGGCCCTCACTGCCTGCGCCGTCGAGCCAGAATTCCTCCAGGTTGCCGTAACCTTGCGCCAGTTCGTCGAGTTCGGCGGCGTAGTATTTATCGTATTCAGCCGGATTGCTGTATTTCGGCTCGTGCCGATCCCAGGGAGAAAGGTAGACTCCAAACTTCAGCCCGAATTTTATGGCCGCCTGTTCCACCTGACGAACCATGTCGCCATGGCCGTTTTCCCACGGGCTACTCTTTACGCTGTAGTCAGTCTGGCCGGTGGGCCATAAACAAAATCCGTCGTGGTGCTTGGCAACAAGAATCACGTACTTGATGCCAGCCGACTGCAGCGCCTGCATCCACTGTTCTGGATTGAATGCTGATGGATTGAACACCTTCGGGTCGGCAGTGCCGTCTCCCCATTCCCGATCGAGAAAAGTATTGGTGCCGAAGTGGATGATGGCGCCCATTTCCAGGTCTTGCCATTCCATTTGCTGCGGTGTCGGCTTCACGTCGACGAAATTCTGCGCGGAGCAGGAAAGAAATGCGCCCAGCATGAGGGCGCAATTCCAAATCGCTTTGTGAGAACTCATGCCGCAAATCGTAGCATTGATCGCAGCTGAGTCTAGCCGAGTTCATTCAACGGAGGATGAGGAAGCCTTTCGTACCGCCGGAAAAAGTGGCGTTCCGAACAGAATTCCAGTTTCAATTTCCGTAGGTTTGCCGTCTCGCACGTATGGTTTGAACTTCCATTGGCGTAGCGCGTCAGTGACGGCTTTCGCCTGATCGGGGAATGCGCTGAGAAAGTGAATATGTTTCACGGCACCGTTCTTGTCGATGATGATTCGCACCGGCACGGGATTGAAACGGTGCTCCGAGAACACAGGATCGACACGCGTGAGAATGTGATCATCGGTGGCGTAGTCCTTCGCGCAGAACGGGAATTCGCCACCGCCCGTCCCCAAGGTTGGGCTCGCCTCTGCAGGCAGTTTCATTCTGTCGAGCGCGACCACCTGGCGTTCAAGCAACTTGGTGTCCTGGCTGCTCAGTACGATCTCGACCGCATGGCAGCGAATTTCGGTGGCGAGAACGTACCAGTGTAGTTGCGCAACGGGGGACCAGTAGGCAAAAAAGGTGAAAGGGCGATCAGCAACTTTGGCCGTGGAAGGCTGGATTTCGACTTTGTAGTCAGCCTGCAGGTGATCGCGGGAATACTTCACAAGATCGAGGGCATTAACCGCCGGCTCCGGAGCGAAAAACAGATCTTGAGCGGTGATCAAGACGATGCCGCGCGATGGTCCCTTAAAAGTCTCACTGGGACTTAGCTGAGCGAGTACGTAGCGTCCACTGTCTGAGGGTGGCGGGCCTTTGTAGAGTTCAGTCCAATCTCCTGGAATTTCATAACTGATGCCGAAGTAGTCGTTGGTGTAAGCGTTATGAAGCAAGGTTCCGCCCTCAGGAACCGCTGTGGTCGTGTCGCTGGCACTCGACCACGCTCCTTTCACCAAGATGACTCCGCTGGGTACCTTATCTGCGGAGACGTTGGTCGAGAAATCTCCGCCATTCCTGGGAGTCGTCGTTTGATTCCTTTGTGACACAGCAGTCGACGAAAGCACAAACACTACGGGAATTAGCAATCGCAAATTCATTTCGCCCTCCAGACACATGCACACAATGGCGCCGGTCGCACTTCTAACAAGATCTGGCGAGACATTTCTGTCTCGCCAGAGACTCCAGCACTTACAACGAGCGAAGGAAGTCGAGAATCTGCTGCTGTTGCGTGCTGTTGAGGTTGAAGAAGTTTTGCTCGACCACGCTGGCTTCACTGCCATGGCTGGCGTGATTCTTAATTGCGTTGATTAAGTTGGTCGTGCGCCCATCGTGGTTAAGGAAGATGCGTTGTCCTAATCCCCACAACGGGGCTGTCCGGAACTGATCGCCTCCCGCACCGCCTTGAGAGACGTTGTCGGCTAGTCCCGATCCCATGTGATGAACCTCAATGTCTGAGTAAGCGTTGACGGAGACCTTGCTCAGAGAAGAAGTAACGTTGGAGGCCTGCGTAGTGCCCGGCGACGGATTGTGGCAGACCGCGCAGCCGATTGAGCTGAACAAAGAAGCTCCGGTCGAGATGTCGCTCGATGAGACTGGCTGTCCGTTAAGCAGGACTCCTCCCGGAGGCGGCGGAGCCAGAGTGCGCATGAAGTTGGCGAACGCCGAAACGTCGTCGAGCACCGCAGCATTGGAACTCGCCGCGGGATTCGATGAGTCTTCCGGATACCCTGCGCCGCTGAGATTCAGACAGTTCGAGGGCAACCCGGTGAGTTGCTGATCTTCTCCGGGCAGAGGACGATCTTGCGGGAAAAGCAGGTTGCTGATTCCCATCTCGACGTTGTAGGCCTCACCTCCAAAGATCTGCAGCGACTTGTTTTGCGCTTTCCATCCAAAGCGCGTAATGGTGCCGTCGTTCCCGTTGCGGTTAAAGGATCCTCCAATCCCGAAATTGTTGTGGAGATTCGTCACCTGATTGTTGAGCAACGTCGAGTCATCAAGATTCTCGATGAGGCCGACGCCAAATGTGGGTGTAGGGATGCGGAAGATGACGTTGCCGGTCTGCACGGCAGTGGCGAAACTCGGCTGCGGGAGATTGCAACTACCGGCATCGGAGCGGCCGGTCACCGTGAATAAATCTTCCACGCCGCCGTTTGGAGCGTTGGTGTTGACGGTTCCGTTGCTGTTGAAGAAGAACGGAAACCGTGCCTCCAGCGTGGGACCATTGGGCGTGATGAAAGACGGTGTCGTGTTGTCAGGAGCGACTCCGTTACTGGTGAACTGCGCCTCCGGGTTCGACGGGCCACCGCTTCCACCAACTGCGGGTTGCGTATGGCACGAACTGCAGCTGTTTGAGTTGAATCGTGGTCCGAGGCCGTTATTGTTTGTTGGGCTTCCAGAAACAGATTCGACTGCCTGGAAACGAGTTTGGCCATCCGTGAAGAACGAGAGAATCCCAGATGGACTATTCAACTGCACGGATGAGAAAGCCGCGCCAGTACCGCGGTTTCCGCTTTGAACACCGGGATCGGTTTGAGCGGCGATGGTTGAAGCGAAAAACAGAACAGCAAGAGTCATTGAGCTGACCAGCATTGCAGTTCGCATGAAGAGGTTTGTCGATAGATTAGTTTTCCCATGGACAGAGTTGTGAATAGGGTCTTTCGATCGCGGTTGGAGTTTTGAAAACCGACTTCCCGACACCACTTGGGGGGCGCGGTTCAGGGAGCAAGACATAGTTTCTCTCCTCGATTGATTTTTGGTCTTAGCCAGGGACCGCAATGGCGCTGAAGGTGATTCGCCGTGCGAAAAGGGGCGCAAAGGACTTTCTAAAGATTGCGGAGGACTTTAGCCGGACTTACGTTCTTTTTCAAGAAGAGGTTGTTCATTATTACGAAGTCAGAACAGAGCCACGAACAAAGTCTGTTCAATTACACTCATTTTCTGTGAGATAGCAGTTCCCCCCGAGAAGAAGGGATTAGCCCTACCGATTTGTATCTGACGCAGTTTTGTCCGGAAATCCGAGATCGTGCAGACCAAGCATCTCGGAAGGTTTTTTCTCAGTGAAAAAACAAAATGCAAATTGGCGACTTCCTGCGTGAGGGAATTTGTTCCTGCTCGTCGCTCTTGAGAGTGAGCGCAAATCCTGGCCCCCGGAAATTTCCTAGGAAATTTGGCGCGCCACGAAAAACGCTACTTCAATCAGGAGTACTTCCATGAAACACCTGCAAAACACCTCATGGGCCAGAATGATCTCATCGGCCGCGCTCACGACGGGTCTGGTCGCTTCGCTGCTGGCCGGTTCCGTGATGGCAGCGCCACAAAGTGCGAACACGGCAGCCGCTGTGGCCGACACAGCCGCCGAAAACCAAGGCGTGCCGCGGCTAGTGCGCTTTAGCGGCGTTATCAAAGATGCCGCCGGCATGGTTCCTTCCGGCGACGTGACTCTAACTTTTTCTCTGTACGAACAGGAAAACGGCGGCTCGCCGCTTTGGTCCGAGACGCAGACCGTCCAGCTTTCGAAGGACGGGCGCTACAACGTTCTGCTCGGATCCGCAAGCGCGGACGGCCTTCCTCGCGATTTGTTCATGATGAACCGTGCACGCTGGGTTGCCGTGCAGCCCGGGATCGCGGGAATGAACGAACTTCCCCGCGTTCTGCTCGTCGGTGTACCGTATGCGATTAAAGCAGCGGATGCCGAGACGCTCGGCGGACTGCCTGCCTCGGCATTCCTACTCGCAAATACAGCGACCGCATCAATTGCAGCGCCTTCGGTAACTTCAACCTCGACGTCGACGCCTTCGCTGCCCGCCTCGACAGTCACCGGAACTGGAACGACTAATTACATTCCAATCTGGACTGGCACTTCCACGCTTGCAAATTCCGCTCTGTTTCAGACCGGCACCGGCACGACCGCGAAGGTTGGCATTGGGACGACCACTCCGGCGACTACTCTGGACGTAAAAGGCGGCAGCACTGTGAGAGGCACGCTGGCACTGCCTTCGACCGGAACTGCAACTGCGACGGCCGGCAAAACTTCTGAGCCGGTCACTTTCACTGCCTCGGCTTTTAACAGCACTTCCAAGTCTGCTACGAACGAGACGTTCCAGTGGCAGTCCGAGCCCGCAGGCAACGATACGGCTAGTCCCTCGGGTACGTTGAATCTGCTCTTCGGATCAGGCTCGTCGAAGACCGCTGAAACCGGATTGTCGATCGCTTCCAACGGACAAATCACGTTCGCTGCAGGGCAGACATTTCCCACTAGCGAAGTGGTGACGACTTTGAACTCCCTCACCGGCAACGTGAGCCTGGCTGCTGGTAGCAACGTCACCATCACGCCGAACGGCAATACCTTGACGATCGCATCGTCAAGCTCGACGGTTACCCATGACGCGACGCTGACCGGATCAGGGACGACCTCTTCCCCACTCGGAATCGCAATCCCGATGTCACTCAGCGGAACCAGTGGCAACGCAATCGTGCAGGGTGTGAATGCCTCGGGTGACGGCGTGGTTGGAACCAGCAGCGCCGGAGATGGCGTCAATGGCAACAGCAGCGTCGCGAATAAGTCCGGCGTTTACGGCGCAAACTCGGCTAATGGTGGCTACGGAGTTTTCGGCCGAAATACAAACGATGGCAGCACCGGTTACCTTGGCAGAGTCGCCTTCGGCGCGGGTGGTACGAGCGCGTCGCCAGCTGGCGGTACCGCGGGTGTCTATGGCATTAGCCAAGTACCTGCCAGCATCGGGACCGTTGATGCGGCCGGTGTTTGGGGAGACTCGTTCGCCGGGGACGGCATGGTCGCAACCTCGAGCCAGAACAACGGCATCGTGGCCATCACCGCAGATTCCGCGAATCAGTTCAACGTCGGAGCCTTCCTCGATAACCAGAACAACAATCCCGGAGACGTCGTCATGCAAACGTTTGGAGAGACCGTTGGCGGCGCCTGCACAATCACCACAGCTGGAGCCTTGGCATGCTCGGGCCCGAACTCCGCAATTGTTCAGGTCGACAATGGAACGCGCAAGGTTGCTCTGTATGCAATGGAATCGCCTCAAAACTGGTTCGAGGACTTCGGTTCAGGCCAGCTCGCGAGCGGTTCAGCAACCATCACACTCGAAAGCCTGTTCGCGCAGACCGTGAACACCGGCGTGAACTATCACGTCTATCTCACACCCAACGGCGACTGCAAAGGCCTCTATGTAACGGCGAAGACCCCGACTTCATTCGAAGTGCATGAACTGGGCAAGGGCACCTCGAACGTAACGTTCGACTACCGGATCGTGGCTAAGCGGAAAGGGTACGAGCAAATTCGAATGGCCGATAACACCAGAGCGTTCGATCAGAACCGATTGAAAGCTGTGGTGCACCATCTCAAAGAGGCCAAGAAGTAAGGCTTGAAGTTGAAGCACGGTACCACGAAAAACCAGTCGTGGACAGCTTCCGGGTGCGTGCGAGTCTGCCGCGCGCACCCGTATTTCTTTTTCGAGCCTTCTGATTCGTTGGAGCCATTGAGGCTAAGCAGCGATTTTCTTTGCAGCTCTCGCCGCACGTTCGAGGATCTGCCGGCGAAGTGCCGCTAAAGGATAACCCTTTAAGCGCTCCTCGGGATTGCGCAAAAGTTTTTCAGCCTCAGCAGCGTGCCCCCCCTGGGCCAATGCTGCACCGAGAGCAATTTCAGCCTCTGCGAATTGCCATTGGGTAAGTGGAAACGGCACTGCATGAATCTCAGAGACCGCCTGTCGCAAGAGCTGTTCGGCTTCCGCTGTCTTGCCTTCGTCGGTCAGCACTTCACCCAGGCGAACCTCCATCGAGATGATCGCCGTATGCCCGGGTTCCACCTCTTTCTTGCGAGTTGCCAAAGCCTCGCGCAGCATGGACTCGGCGGAGGCAGGGTCATGTTGCAAAGATCGCACCAGCGCGAGATCGACCAAGGATGCGGCCTGATCCGGACTTTCCCCGCCGCCAAGTTTCGTCCGCATTTCCAGAGACTGCTGCTCAAACTCGTCGGCCTCGGCGTATTTGCCTTGATCGGCGCGCAGGAGGCCCAGGTTTGCGAGAATCTTGGCAAGGTACCAGCTCGCCGGACCGTTAGCCGCACGCATCATTGCGATCGACTCTTGATATGACTCGTCTGCTTTTTTATAGTCGCCTTTCTCTTGCAGCATGCGAGCCCAGTTATTCAAGGCACTGGCCAGGCGCGGTCCCTTGCCGTCAGTGTTCTGTCGAATCTCTAAATTTTCCTTCAGAAAGGGTTCTGCCGAGGCCCAGTCGCCTTTCTCGAGGAACAGGTATCCAAGGTTGTTGAGGGGGTAACTGAGGTCGGGGTGCCCTGGACCATTGACCTTGCGGCGAATGGCCAGGGACTGTTTATCCATGGTTTCGGCCTCGGACATGTTGCCCTCATCAATCAATGCTCCGGCGAGGTTATGTAGGCTATTTGCATAGTCGGGAGTATCCGTACCGATCGTTGCATTAATCGCGACTGCTTCCCGTAGCAACGGCACGGCCTCCCGAAAATTCCCTCTCCTCTCTAGAACGAGAGCAAGGTAGTCGTCAGTCGCAGCGACGTTGACGTCCTTCTGATACTTGCGCTGCAGATCGAGAGCCTGCCGGAGCAGTAGTTCGGATTCAGAATCTTTTCCTTCCCAATACAGGCACTCACCGAGATTCGACATGCTACTCGCAATGAGCAGGTCGTCCGGTTGCAACTTCTGTTTTCGTACTGCGAGTGCCGCGCGAAAGAATGGTTCGGCGCGGGCATATTCGTTCTCCAGACGGATTGCTGTGGCGAGTGAATCGAGTGTCGATGCAGTGTTGAGATCGGAATCGCCCAGCGTCTGTCTTCGCAAGTTGTAAGCGCGCTGCAAGACATCTTCGCCGTTCCGATAGAGGCCAAGGCTCGTATAGGCGCGCCCGATATTGTCGAAGAGAGTTGCTTGGAGCTGTGGTTCCCCGGAGAATTCGGTTTCTACTCGCTTCGTGCCTTGGTCGAGCAATTCACGGCCCGTGACCTGCCGGCCGCGAGCCTGCTCCGGAGTGGTGGCTTGAAAGATACTGTTGAGGAACTGCGCCTCCCGCTCCGCCGCCATGCGTTCGCGCTGGGCTCGCCTAGCGAACAGCCCCATGCCGATACTAAAGCCGACGAGAGCGACTGCGACGACGATCGTCGCTATAACCCCTGCACGATGACGGTGAATGAATTTGCCAGAGCGGTAACCCCAGGTGTCGGTCCGGGCTCGTACCGGATAGCCGCCAAGGAAAGCCTCGATGTCCTCGGCAAACTGCCCAACGGAAACATAGCGGCGAGCCGGTTCCTTGCGCATTGCCATCAAAACGATGTTGTCCAGGTCTCCACTCAGTTTTCGTGAGGCGTCAGGCGGGGCGAGGCTCGGGTTTTGTCTTCCAACGATGCTGGGGGCAGTTGGTGTCTGTTCACAAATTACCCGCGCAATTTCGATCGGGCTCGTGGTTTCAAGGTGGAACGGGCGCCTCCCCGAAAGCAACTCATACAAAAGCACTCCGAGAGCATAGACGTCTGTCGAAGTTGTAATGTTGTCGCCGCGCACCTGCTCGGGACTGGCATACTCCGGGGTCATCATCCGCTCGCCAGTGCGGGTTCTGGTGAGGTCTGCTCCCTCCGCTAACAGTTTCGCAATTCCAAAATCCAGAAGCTTCGGCGTCCCGTCGTCCGTTACGAGAATGTTTCCCGGCTTGATGTCACGATGGACGACGAGGTTCTTGTGCGCATACTCGACGGCCTGGCACACTGTGCAGAACAATTTCAGCCGAGACTCCGTGCCCAGCCGGTGCTCCCGGCAGTACTCGTCGATCGGAACGCCATCGACATACTCCATCACGAGGTACGGCAAACCGTCGCTGACGCCGCCATCTAGTAGCCGGGCGATGTTGGGATGGTTCAGATTCGCCAGAATCTGGCGCTCGGCGCCGAAGCGCAATAGCATTCGTCTCGTCTGGGCGAAACCGGCGTGCATCAGCTTGATTGCAACTTGCTGCTTGTACAGATCGTCGGCTCGGGCAGCAAGATAAACCCTACCCATCCCGCCCTCGCCGAGTACTGCTAATAATCGGTACGCACCGATCTGTCTTCCACTGGTGATCTCTGATCGGTCATCAAGACTGCGCGCAGCCTCCTGCAACGGCCTCTGGATGAAGCCCAAGGTTTTGTCGGAGGCCGCAAGTAGCGAGTCAATCTCTCTCCGAAGATCGACGTCGCTGCCGCAAGCGCTGGCGAGAAAAGCCTCCCGAGCCGCCGGAGCCTGCTCAAGAGCTTCGTAGAAGAGCGCTTCGATGCGCTGCCATGGATTGTCCGGAGAAGCCGCCATACGTCCTCTAGGCGGCGCCCTGACCGAGCTCTCGATAGAGAAAAGCCTTTGCCAAGATGAGTTCGCGATGAACGGTGGCGGGAGAAATCTTCAGCGCCGCGGCAGCTTCGTCGTAGGTCAGTCCCCCGAAAAACAAAAGCTCAATCAATTCGCTTTTGCGCTGATCCTGAACTGCCAGCCGCTGCAGTGCCTCGTCCAGGTCGACAATTCCTTTGTCGGACTGCGGTCCGACCACAATGGCTTCATCGAGGGGAACTTTTTGAAAGTCTCCGCCCCTTTTTTGGCGATTGTGAGACTTGGCGTGGTCGACGAGTATGCGGCGCAAGAGCCGCGCTGAGACTGCAAAGAAGTGCACACGATCTTGCCAGGTTACGTTTGCATCCACGAGTCGCAGATAGGCCTCATTGACCAACGCGGTCGCACGAAGGGTATGGTCTGGGCGCTCCGACCGCAGACAGTTCGTGGCCAGCTTGCGAAGTTGATCGTAGACGAAGGGCATAAGTTCGTCCAAAGCCTGCTTGTTGCCGCCGCTCCACTCTTGCAGGAGCCGCGTGACTAGCTTCCGATCCGGAGACTCATCCATAAAGGTCTCCTTCCAATCGAGGTGTGAAGGTTTACGTCGGGACAGCGGACGTCCATCCCACCGATAGCAGTCCGCGTTCTTAAGGAGCAGCATATTATAGCGCTGTTAGCAAGCGAATCCCGCCCTGTTGCCGCTTATGTTCTGAATTCAGGAATCGGAAGGCCCTCGCTTCGGTGAGGAAGCATAAACCTCCGCTTCCCGTCGTCAATAGGCATGACGGCCGAGCACAGCCCCCTAGAGGCTTGTCGTTTCATCGTACGGCTCTAACATGCCATCCCGGCGAATCAAGTACGTTCCACCCAGGATTGGGCCTGTGCTACATACGACCCGTTCTACTACGTCGGCAATCAGGGCGGGGTCGGCGTAAGAGGAAAAGTCGAACCCTGATGGCCGCCTGCGGCGAATACCTTCTGTGACTGACTGAAACGTTGGGATCAGTTGATAAACACGGAGCCCGTCTTCCCGATGCTCGGCCTCCACGGCCCGCAACATGGCATGCAGCCCGGCCTTGGAGGCGCCATATGCAGCACGACCGGCTGCCGGAGTCACAGCCACATCGGATGAGACATTAACGATGATGCCAAAGCCCGTTCGAACCAGCTTCGGCAGCAGTCGAGAAATGAGGATTGATTGGCCCAGAAGGTTCGTCCCGATGACTCGCTGCCATTCTGAAGTCGAGGTCGCGGACGATCCGTGCCGCGCCCCATCGCCATAGTCCACCGCGCTAAGGATCAATCCGCTTATCGGAAACCTTTCCAACGAAGCCGCATATTGCTCGACCGCAGCTGCGTTCGAGAGATCTAACGAAGTCCAGGTGACACGATCGCCCCACTGAAATCGATTCGTTTCCAGATACTCCGGTTTGCTGCGAGACACACCCAATACGAAACGCTGCCGGCTCGCTAGTTTGATTACAATTGCTTTTCCGATTCCCTGCGACGCGCCGGTTACGAGCACGCGGGCCGCCTCAGCTTCGCCCATTCGTCTCTCCGAAATCCGCTTGCGGAAAGGTAACGATCGCCTTAATCCACTTCAGGTTCTGGCGTTCTGAGGAAAGCATGTCGCTCACAGTTTTAGGAAGTTCCCGGAGAGTGAGTTGCCGATGAGGTACATCAGCTAACGAGATTGCTCCACACGAGAGCATCTCAACAGCTCGAAGGATATGGCGTTCAGATGTGCCGCGGTGGCCCATTAGGTTCAGAGTCTTCTGTGTGCTCTGATCTACGACGTTTGTAGCCGGGGCGCTTTGCACTCCGCAGATGTTATTCCAACGAATCCGGTCGAGTTCAACGGGGCCCAATCGTGGATCTGCGAACTCGGGCGGGAAACCAGCCATCAGATCGATCATCGCGCCGCCTTGAATTGAATCCATGAGGAAATGAAGGCCTGGAGGAGCATCTTCCCGTGAACAGCAAAGGATGGCCGAATCGAAAACGGCGTTCAGATCGGACCTGGTCAAAGAATGTATCGCTTCCATGGTCTCGACTCTGACATTCGCCGGCCAGCGGGTTGCCTGTCGAAGCCAGCGGGCATGCGTGTCGGACTTTGAAACCAGAACTGCCTTGCACCCCTCCAATGTTGACCATACTTTGGCAGCCAATATCGCGACTGTTCCCGATCCACGGATCAGAAGTGAAGTGGCATTCCTTTTTTTTCGCAACAGTTCAAGGCTGTACAACACTGATGCCAGCGGCTCAGCCAGCGCAAGGTCGGAACTACCGAGTGAGCATTCGTGAGGACACGCGACCAAATGCCCTGCTTGCGCAGACTCGCTCGAATCCAGCCAAAACACTTCGCGAAATACTCCGTCCTTGCTGTGGCCAATGACAAGGTCAGGCTGCTTTTGATGGACGGGATTGATGATGACGCGTGCCCCTTCGCGCACCGCGCTATCCTGCGGGGCGGAAAGCACGACGCCGACCCCCTCGTGGCCCAGCACTTGAGCGCGACAGGCGCGAGTTCCGCTCAGCATGGCGAGATCGGTCCCACACACCCCGGTTGCCTGCATCCTAATGACGATTGCGGAGTCATCAAGGATTGCGGAGGGTTGCTGCTTTAAAGTCAAATTGCGGGATGTGTACGAAACGAAGAGATGCTCCGGAACACTAGGCACTCTGACGCGCCTCTAATGCACCTTCGCTGGCCCATGCGCGGACGAATGTCAGCGCTTCGAGCAACTGAAGGCGGCTCACGTCGTCGAGAAACATTACCCGCCCAATCCCGCAGAGGACAGGCATTCTCAGCCGACCACCACGATGTTTCCGGGCATCTTCGATGCCTCGAATCAGCATGTCGACGGTTACTTCATCTCTGACAATCGGAAGGCCCAACGTGCTCTGCACGGTCAGAATTCGCTTCGCATCCTCGACATTCAGAATGTCCATTACCACCGCCAACGCCGTTGCTATCGCCATGTCGAGCGCGACTGCCTCGCCATGCTCGAGGCCCTCCATAGCAAACTCAAAGATCGGGCTGAACGTATGCCCGTAATCCGGAGAACGGTCCAGTGTTCGCTCGTACAAATTAGGAGAAAGTTCCAGGAGCATCGCACGGATGGATCGCCGAATAAGTTCGGCCCCAGTCGCACATCGAAGCTTGGTCATGAGGAATCGGAAGGCATTTTCTTCAATCAGCTCGAATAGAGCTCGGTCGGCCACCAACGCAATTTTCAATGACTCCGACAAGCCATTGCGGATTTGGCGATCCGGTAGCGAGGACAAGAAAAGAGGATCAACCACAACCGCATACGGAGCTGCGTACGTGCCTAGCCGACTCTTGCTCTGACGGAAATTGATCGCGTTCTTCACTCCAATGCCCGCGTCAATCGCCGCCACGAGGGTGGTTGGGATCCGCATGCACGGAATGCCGCGCCGAAACAGGTTTGCCGCGAGGGACGCAAGATCCAGCGTGATTCCCCCGCCGGCTGCCACAATCAAGTCCTTCCGCCGCCGCACCCCCAGTTCTTCGAAGGAAGTGACCAACTCCGTAAGCGAAGTCATGTCCTTCTGCTTTTCGGACGCTTGAAGAACAACGGTCGCAACCATGCGATGGGAGCCAGTAAGGACCTCGCGAATCAGGTCGCCATAAAGTTCATCCACCGCTGCGTCGATTACTAAAACGATCCTTTCGAAAGGATCCAGTAGGTACTCCGGAAAAGCGCGACCCTCGAAAGCACCGTCCACGAGATGAACGGTGTAGTCGACGGCATTCTGTCTCGACACACGATATGGAGGGGTCAGACTTAGCGTCTCGCGACGATGGAGGCTCGGCACTTCGCGCGCCACATACGCCGCACCGATCAGGCCCGCATCGTCAGAAACCGGCCCTAACATGATGTGATCCGCCCAGAACGACTCGGCATCACGGCCCATGGGATAGAACTCAAGCGCAGCAAGATTTTCCAGAACTGCCCCAAGATAGTAGTCCCGGAGGAGAAAACACACTCCGCCGGTGAGAATGAGCCTGTCAATCTCAGGATCGAGCATGAAATGCCACTTGATCGCTTCCGCGATTGGCAGCGTAATCGCCTTCAGGATCTTCTTGGACAGTGGATCGCCATGTTCTAAGCCTTGAGCAAGGATGGCAACGCTTCCATCAAAAGCGGCCTCAGCTCTGTTCAGATAAGATCTGCGGAATTCTTCGGGGAAATTTGCGCGGGCCTGCTGCAGTACACACTGAATTCCCTGGCCGGAGGCAAACGCATTCAAGTGATCAACGCCGCCGCAACTGCATTTGAGCGACAGAGGAACGCCATCGAGGGAGAATCCAATCCGATGATGACCGATCTCGCCCTGTGTACCTAGGACCGGACAAACCGGGACATGTGGAACCGAGCAGGTCAAAACACGCGAGGCAATTCCAGTGCTCACGGTAATCAATGCGAGACGACGAGCATGCCGCAAACTGGCGATCCGGGAATGTGCAATGAGAGACGCCGTCACATCATTGACGATCGTCACCTGAGCATCATCCATACTTTCCTGAATCGCAGTGTCGAGATCTAGAGATGGAGAACCTTCTCCGAGAATTGGCCCTGATCCAAGAATCTTTCCGGTGTGCGCGTTGAGCGCCGCTCCCATCGAGATAGCAATCGAGGCACGCCGGCCTCCCAAACCTGAGGCGCACCGCAGTCCCTGAACGGTATCCGCAACATACGTGGCAATCTCGTGAACGATGTCGTCAGGCGATTTACCCGGGAGTGACCGGCAGTTGAGGGACGGAATCCGTTGCGCGTGGCTGAGGACTCCACTTCGAGTCAGCAGGGCGCTCCGAAACGACGTTCCACCAAGGTCGAACGCGATTACTTCATCGCCGTGACCCAAGGACACAGGAAATGCGTTGTATTCAGCCATCATGTGGAAACGTTTGTTTCGGGGGGATCGTTCCGGACTGGGGGACTCCGGATAGGGGGAGGATTTTAGCCCGACTGCATCCCAATTGCAACGAAGAAAATAGAATTCGCTAAGTTGGTGTCTAAGTAGGGAGACAGGAGACGAAAGTCTAGAGTCTAGTCTCCCCTGTAAGAAAATCAGGCCGCGCTGTGACTTTCGATGCTAACTCTTCTGTCAGTGGCCACCTGCTCGTAGACCTGCAGAATCCGCTGCGCCGAAGCGCCCCAAGAGTACTTCTTAACTTGTTCATATCCGCGACGACGCATTTCCTCGCGCAAAACCGGATCAATCAGGACACGATGAAGAGCTCGCATGATCTCGAACACATTCTCCGGGTTAACCAGCACCGCGGCTTCTCCAATCGCCTCGGGAAGCGAGGATGTGTTTGATGTAACGACGGTAGTGCCGTGCGCCATCGCCTCCAGGGGTTGTAGTCCAAATCCTTCGTAAAGTGATGGGAAGACGAAGATTTTTGCCGCGTCGTAGAACACTCGCAGCATCTCAATCGGCACGAATCCCATAAAGCGGACGTCGTTTTGTACACCACTGCGTATCACGGTTCGGCGAAGGTCCGGGTGTTTGGAAAGTTCGTCGCCGATAATAATCAACTTCAAGTCAGGAAAGAGTGCCTGCCGCTCGAGCTCGGTTTTGAGCGCGGCAAAAGCCTGAATAATCCTTACGAGATTCTTGTGCGGGCCAATTCGGCCGGCGTAAAGCAGAAAAGGATACGTAACCTGATAACGTTCCACCAGGGCCTGGCGCTCGTTCTCCGAAGCGTGACCCCGGAGGAATCTCTCGTCGATCGCGTTGTAAACGACGTCGATATTGTCATCCGGAATGCCAAAGAGTTTCTCAATTTCGTTCTTGGTGAAATTGGAGACCGCCAATATCCTGGCTGCGTTTTTCAGCACATGACGTGTGAGTTGGAAGTGGAGAGAACGCCGAAAACTCGAACGATTCCGCGCTCGATACATGTGCTCAACAACGTCATGAACGGTGATGACATAGGGACAAGGTAGAGTTCGGGGTATCCAGAAAAGCTGCGGGACATGCACAATATCGCAACCCAGGCGTTTAACGATGTGCCGAAACTCAAGGTGTCCTTTGATTGTGGAGTCCGACTGAAGCAGTGGAACCACGTTGAAATTACCCGGTAGGTCCCCAATCTCCGAGGCGGTGCGGGGTGCGCCGATCAGGAAGTAGTCATTAGACTGATCGATTTTGCCGAGCGCCCGCACAATATTCCGAGTGTAAGTGCCCGCTCCGAATTCTGTAGCCCGCCGGATGTCAACCGCGATCTTCACGGGATGATTTTAATCATTAGTCGCGCCCGGAGGAGAGGAATTCTGAAGGTGGCTTTGGCCAGGGATGACACAAAATGGCAAGCTGGACACCCGTTTCGTTCGAGACCTTGCCGGCAGTGATTTCTATATTTTCGTTGACAAGCAAATAGGTATGGGTAAGATATGAATCCCCCGCCAGTTGTTCTTTTATGTGCTTTCATTCACTGACTGGCAGCACCATTTGTTTTAGGCATCTGCGAGCAACGGCCGCGAAGCTAACATCCAGATAACCTGTGTTCCGAGGATGATCGCCGTTGAATCCGTTGCAGGCATGACTGACTTTTTTGCTCTGGAGGAAGATAGGCATGGGAATTTTCTTTACCGCACATCAACCGGTTGTGCCTGAAATCCAAAGCGCGATTCGCATCGCGCTTATGGTCGATCCGAAAACACTCCCGAACGTAGACCAAGAGGCGGCGGAGAGAACGCTAGGCATCATCAACGCGACAGGGCCACAATTTAACCCCGGGCGCTTCTTTGCTGCCGTGGTGATCTCCGGCGCGTTACTATGGGCGGCAATTTGGACTGCACGGCACGATCTACAGGATATTTCCAGAGCTTTAATGAATTCCTTTGCCGGGTTCAGCGGCATTGTTTTGGGCCTGCTCGGTGGTGAAGCGCAGAAATTCTCCGCCACCTAAACGAACAGAGAGCGATCAGATGACATCTGCGAGGAGGCTCAAGTGAACGCACAAGTTGTACCGATTCCCGAAAAAGCAAAACGCCTCGAAGAGGCAATGTCGAGCGGCATTGTGATCCCGGAATCCGGTGAGATAGAAATTCCCAGCTATAGTGTGCTGGGCGTACGCGTTCACACGCTCCAGGTTCCAGATATTCTTCGCGTGCTCGACCACTGGATTAAAGACCGCAAGCGTGTCCATTGTGCTTGCTCGACTGGCATGCATGGCGCATCAGTGGCGATGGACGATCGAAAATTCAGAGAAACGCTGAATCGTATGGATCTGAACTGCATGGATGGGGTTCCGATGAGGACCCTAGGGCAAATCCATGGCTTCAAGTACGTCAAACGTCGCTCTGCTGGGCCTGAGGTTATGGCCGCGGTCTTCAGCCAGACGGGTCCAAAATACAAACACTTCTTCTATGGGAACCGGGTGTCCGAACAACTCGCCAAGATGTGTGCAAAAAAATATGGCATGCGAGTGGCGGGCGTTTACTCATCGCCATCGTGGCCGGTGCCCGAGGTCGAAAAGGAAAACATTACCCGGGCGATTGAGTCGGCGGCACCCGACATCGTATGGTGCGGTCTGGGAACTCTTCGCCAAGAGCCATGGATGGACGAATTTCGCCATCGGCTTACTGTTCCAGTTTTGTACGGAGTGGGTGCTGGCTTCGATTTCCACGCTGGTAATTTGAACCGGGCACCCGTCTGGATGCGCGAGACGGGACTGGAATGGTTCTACCGCTTCCTGAAAGAGCCCACACGCCTCTGGCGGCGTTACTTTGTGAACGGTTCCGTCTTTGTATTTAATGTCGGCCTCGAACTGGCCGGACTGAAAAAGTTCGACTGAATTCTTCTTCCTAAGGGAAGACCGTCAAATCGCCCCACAGTGCTGATAGTACATGTCGTTCCACCTCAACTCGTTCTGAAACCCGCGGATCGAAGTATCGCTACCAATCTCGAGGAGTTCCAGACCAGCCATATCCGCAAAATTCTCAACATGATCAAGCGTCAGAGCCGGACTCAATGCCGTGTGATGTGAGCCACCGGCAGCGATCCACGCAGTCGCGGCGATTTTCAAATTAGGCTCAGGAATCCAGACTGCTCTCGCAACCGGCAATTTCGGGAGGGGGTGTTCCGGCGGAATCATGTTGACCTGATTCACGATCAGTCGAAAGCGATTCCCCAAGTCAACGATCGAGGCATTCACCGCTTTGCCGCTCACGGCAGTGAACACAAGACGCACCGGATCCGCCTTTCCACCGATCGAGAGCGGATGGATCTCCACCGTCGGTTTTGCATCTGCAATCGACGGACATACTTCCAGCATGTGCGCTCCCAAAACCTGACCCGTTCCTTTGAAGTGATAGGTATAGTCTTCCATGAACGAAGACCCACCCTTCAGACCTGAGCTCATCACTTTGAATGCGCGCACGAGAGCGGCAGTTTTCCAGTCGCCCTCAGCACCAAAACCAACTCCCTCCGACATAAGCCGCTGTACGGCAATTCCTGGCAATTGATGCATTCCGTTCAGATCTTCAAACGTGTCGGTGAAGGCATGTGAACCAGTTTCGGCGAGAAATGCCCGCAACCCGATCTCTACTCGCGCCGCTTCACGGAGCGAGCAATGTTTGTCGCCGCCTCGTCGTAACGAGGTCGTTACCTCATATGCGTCTTCGTACACGCAGGTCAGCTTGTCGACTTCCGCGTCGCTGGCCTGTTTGATCTTATGAACGAGATCTCCCACGCCATAACCGTTCACCGAGTAGCCAAGCTGAATCTCGGCGCTGACTTTGTTGCCTTCTGTGACCGCAACATTTCGCATGTTGTCGCCGAAACGCACGATCCTGAGAAATTGCGCATCCTGCCACGCAGCGGCTGCCCGAGACCAGGCTCCAATTTCGGCCTGCACGTCAGCGTCTTCCCAATAACCCACAACGATCTTTCGCTTAAGGCGCGTACGCGCCCCAAGAAATCCGAATTCACGATCTCCGTGCGCCGACTGGTTGAGATTCATGAAATCCATGTCGATGGTGGACCAAGGCAACTCCTGATTGAATTGCGTGTGGAGATGCAAGAGTGGTTTGGCCAGCGCTCGAAGACCGGCAATCCACATGCGCGCAGGCGAAAAAGTATGCATCCAGGCAATCACACCGACGCAATGCTTTGAACTGTTGGCCTCAAGGCAGAGCCTGTGGATGGACTCGCTGCCGGTCATGACCGGCTTCGCAACAACCTTGACGGGGATATCCGACGAGTCGGCAAGTGAGTGAGCAATTTTGTTGGCATGAGCCTCGACCAATTTCAGGGGCTCAGGCCCATAAAGATGCTGACTTCCTGCGACGAACCAAACCTCAAGATCGCCTAGATGAATCATCTTGTCCTCGAGCTGGAACCGACGGGTAAACGTTTACCCGGCATTGTATCGCAAAACCCGACTGGGTTTGCGAGTTAATAACGTCTGCGCTTTACTGGATTGCTATCCCACCAGGCGCCAACTTGCAAAACCGCGAACATTAGCTAGGGTTCTGCCAAGCGCGACCTTCGTGACAGGGTCACATGCCTGCGTAAAGTTGGAAGTCAACTCGGCTAAGACGAAAGCAGGCAAGGCCACGGAAAGAAGTTCGCCACTTCGACGTCCCCTAAATCTGGGCACCCTTAGTCGCAAGCTCTTCCTCGGCGCACGTCTCGGCTCTCCTAGCCAAAGGGGAAAACGTTTACCATGCCTTTTCCCAACGAACGGGAGGTCCTGCGCCATCACGCTGTACACCTACGGAGTCGGGACGTTAGAACCCTGCCCCCCGCCCGTGAGTCAGCAGCAAAAATTCATCTCTCGTCTTCTTATCGCGAAAAGCGTTCAGCATAGATGACGTGATCGTTGTGGAGTGCTGCTTTTCGACTCCCCGCATCATCATGCAAAGATATCTCGCTTCCACCACAACGCCGACGCCCCGCGGTCTGATGGCACTCTCGATCGCTTCTGCGATCTGTGTCGTTAGGCGCTCTTGCACCTGCAAACGGCGCGCAAAGACTTCCACCAAGCGAGGAATTTTGCTGAGTCCGATCACTTTTCCATTCGGGATATACGCGACATGTGCTTTACCGAAGAACGGAAGCAGGTGATGCTCGCAAAGACTAAAGATTTCAATATCCTTCACGATCACCATCTCGTCGTACGCTACATCGAACAACGCGCCCAGCAGTGTTTCCTCCGGGCTCTCCCGATACCCTTTGGTCAGATATTCCATCGATCGCGCCACGCGTGCAGGAGTGTCCCTGAGTCCATCACGCTGGGGATCCTCGCCAAGGCGACACAGCATTTCCCGTACAAGGTCGCGCAGGCTTGCATCCTCTAAACCTTCAACTTCGCGTTCGGTTTCAATCAGCATTTCTTCTCGCAATCGAAGTCCCTCCGAGCCTGAAGCTTGCCTTGTCAATGCTTTACGTCCCTGTGAGAATGGATCCATTGCACGTCAATCGGTTACAACTTGATGGTCATCTGGCGCGTGAACGTCGAGAACTCAATTTCTGTAACCTTTCTGCCGGTTGTGACTCCATCGTAGCGAATACGTGTATGGCGACCTTAATGAAACCGCTTATTTCCCCAGATCCCCTGAGTGACGAGGAAGTAGTGGCGCGAGTGCTCGCCGGAGAAACGAATCTGTTTGAAATCGTCATGCGCCGGTACAACCAGCGGCTCTATCGCGTAGCCCGGGCGATCCTGCGGAATGACAGCGAAGCCGAGGATGTCATGCAAGATGCATACGTGCGCGCATATGAGCATCTCGGTCAGTTTGCCGGCAGAGCAAAGTTTTCCACTTGGTTGACCCGAATTGCTGTACACGAGGCTCTAATGCGTCGGCGTCGCGGAAACCGATATCAGGAGTTGGAACCGATGTCACAACGGGAGGAAGACCCCATGGAAGGCTTTCCCTCGACGGCGTTAAATCCGGAACAGCAGGCATCGAACTCGCAAGTTCGCAGGCTGCTTGAAGAGGCGGTGGAACAATTGCCCGATGGCTATCGGGCTGTGTTCATGCTTCGCGACGTAGAAGAAATGAGCACGATCGAGACTGCATCTGTCTTGGACCTCACCGAAGAGAATGTTAAAGTTCGACTCCATCGAGCACGGGGGTTGCTGCGCAAGAGCCTCTACCAGCGTGCGGGTATGGAGCGGAAAGAGGCATTTGGTTTTCATGCAGTTCGATGCGACCGAGTTGTGAGGAATGTATTTGAACGAATTCAGAACTGCGCGTCGAAAACGCACGCATCTTCGGACATTGCCTTATGAATGCCTGCGCCATTTCTCCCAGATCGCGGATTCAGACGCTTCAAAAGTGAGTCGTATCCGGACTACCCAAACTTCCCTTCAGAAGAAACAAAGCCCCGCGGCCTCGGCCGCGGGGTGGGGGAAGCGACGAGCAACTCCTCAGAAGTAGATCTTCGCGGCCAGCTGCAACACACGCGGACCGCCGACTCCAGAATACTGGGAGATATAGTGGCCAAAAGTGGATGTATTCGCGGGCGCAATCGACATCGGCGTACATGGACTACTTGCGCAAGAAGGCGCAGTCAGGTTTGCCGAATAGTCCCGCTGGTCAAAATTCGGGTGATTGAAGATGTTAAATGCCTCTCCACGGAGCTGTAGGTAGCGCGCGTCGTTCTTTCCTAGCTGAATGTTCTTGAAGATGGACATGTCCCAGTTCTGCATACCGCCGTCGCGCAGAACTCCGCGTGAGCCTGTAAACGGCACACCAAGCCTCGGAAGCAGGAGATTTCCCTTGCTGTCCAACCCTGTCCATGCCGGTGGGAGCGCTCCCCACTGCTCGGAGCCTGTTAACACGTTTGCTGGGCTCCAGATCGCCATGTCATTTCCATTTACGCTGTAATCCGGGACCGGAGCGCCACTCTCGAATTGCGTAATGCCTGACAATTCATAATTGTCGGTCATGTACGACAGCCAACGCGGTCCACCAAAGTGTCTCGATAGGCTCGGCAGATCGTAAACGTAGTTGATCGCGACCACGTTCGTGCGATCCCACGTGGCATTGCGATAGTCGAGAGCCCGTGTGAACTGCGTGTACTGAGTGTCTGAATCGGTGCTGGCGGTCGTGAGCGTGTGCGACCAGGTGTACACGGCGCCAAATGTCAGATTCCGATTGAAGCGCCGCTGTAGAGACGCTTGCAGCGAATTGTAATTCGACGTTCCGTCGAATTGGTAATAGTTCATCTGGCCATACCCCTTGTACGGCACGAGGTAGTTTGTGGGATACGCGTATTGGCCGGTGAACTTGTATCCGGCGGCTGCATATTCCGGTGGAAGATTGGGTTCGATCGCAGGCACGACGCCGCTTGGAAAATTCGCCGGGTCTTGTGCCGCCGCTGTGAATGTAGTTCCAAAAGGCACTGCATTGAGGTCCCGCACCGTTACCAGATGCCGTCCCAAAGTACCCACGTATGCCACATCGAGGGTCGTGCTCGCACCGAGCGCGTGTTGCAGTCCGAGACTGTAGCTGTAAACCACAGGCACTTTCCCCGCCTGGTCGGCCCCATAAATATTGCTCAGGGTCCCCGGTGCCGCCTGCGGCAGGCTGGAAATATCCAACATATTTCCGTTGAAAACGGTTGGCGTTACCACGTTTGCGGGATTATCAAACACCGTATTGAAAACGAGATTGCCTTGCTCGCGGTCGTGCGATGTTCCGAATCCTCCGCGCAGCACCGTCTTATGACTATTCGTAACATCGTAGGCAAAACCAACACGCGGCTCGGGCATGATGCCACGGCTCTTCCATCCGCCATGTGGAAGACTGCCGTTGGCGCTGTATCCCATGCCATCAAGCAGATCCCCGCTATTCGGAATGATGTTCCCATTCGCGTCGATCTTGACCGCGGTTGATGGATTGTAGAGAGCGGGCACGAACAGCGAGATCTGGTTCTTTGCATCATACTGCGGCGGGATCCATACAAACCGCATGCCGTAGTCCAGCGTAAGGCGAGAGGTCACCTTCCACGTGTCTTGCGCGTAGAACTCCAGTTGGTTGTAGCGGAAGAATCCGATCGGGCGCGTGCTGGTCTGATCAAACGATCGGAAATAACCCAGCAGAGCACTCGCGTACGCTAAGCCGCTATTGTTGTCGGTACAGTTGACGGGATCAGTGGACGTTGCGCAATTGTCGATGGTGTACTGCCCATTCGAATTGCCCCATGCGATCTGGTCTTTGCGACTGCGCTGGTAGAAGACACCAAACTTGAAGGCGTGGTTTTGCTTCACCCACGTCACATTGTCGTTGATATTGATTGTGGTGTTGGCCTGATGCCAAGGGTTCGCGCCGAAATAAGACCACGGGTAGGGAATATTGTTGCCCTGGAAACCCATGTCCGGGATTGAGGTTGTTGACGGAACGGCATAGAGCAATGGCAGGTTGATATTGTTCTTTCTAACGGAAAGATTGCCGTTTGCGCCGGTCCAACTGCTGTGTGTGACGCTTGGGCCTACCGAGACTTCATTTAACAGAGTCGGGGAAATTGTGGTCACCCAGTCGAGAGACACGTTCCAGCTGGGTGCCTTGTTGATGCAGCCGCCAGTAATCTGAAGCTGTCCATCGCAGTTCAGATTCCATGTTTCCATGGGTGATGTAGCTTGTTGTGCGTTGTGAACCCACCGCCCGTAAATACGGTTCCTTCCATTCAGTTGATAGTCAACGCGCAAGATATCTTCGCGGCGGGGATTGTCGTACGACAACTGTGTCGCATAGTTAGCGCTGGTTGGTGAGCTCGGGGTCAGATTCGGCAGAGTATAAAGCGAAAGAAGCTTTGAAACATTCGTGAAAACTTGTTGTTGAGCTGCAGTCAGAGTGCTCTGGTCAATTTTGTTTCCGGGAAACGCCTTGCCGGTGGCAGGGTTGTAGATGGTAAAAGGAGTTTGCGAAAAATCACCATGGCGTTCGAGCGCAGTTGGAGTGCGAAATTGATCCAAACCACCGGTCGGGATGAGTTGCCGGTAGTACTCCTGCCCCCAAAAGAAATACAACTTGTTTTTCTTGATCGGGCCGCCGACCTGGTAGCCAAAATAGTTGTACCGGTATAAAGCGATCGGAACCGAGTTCGGCTGAGCCGCGTTGGCCTGATCGGCAAACCAGTTGTTGGCGTTCATGCCTTCGTTGCGATGAAAGAACCGTCCGTTCCCATGAAATTCATTGGTTCCACTCTTGGTAACGACGGCAACTTGTCCACCACCTGCCTTGCCAAACTCGGCCTGGTAGTTGGAAGTCAGGACCTTCATCTCTGCGATTGCGTCCGGGTTTACCGTGACGTGCGTAGTAGCGTTGTCTCCGGTATCGACGTTCGATGAACCGTCAACGGTGTACTCGTGCGTGTTGGCGCGAGTGCCGTTCACGTTGAATGCACCGATTCCGTATGTCGTAGAGCCGGAACCATCGAAATCGCTGACGACTCCCGGGATCAACCGCATGTAGTCGAGCACCATCCGGCCATTCAATGCCACATCGTTCAGTTGCTTACCGGTGATAAGGTCCGATCGCTCGCCCGAGTCCGCTTGCAATTGCAATTGCCCAGCGTCGGCCGTAACTGTTACCCGTTCGGCAGCCGTACCGATTGCCAGTTCAAACTCGCCGGCGTTGAGCTTGTCTGCGGCGCTGAGCACGACGCCTTGCGTCTCTAAGTTTTTGAAGCCCTCGGCTGCGATCGAGATTGTGTAGGTACCCGGAGGCATGTTCGGCGCAACGAAATCCCCGTCGCCATTGGTGGTGACAATTCGTTGTACCCCGATCTCCGGACTCTTTATTGTGACGTTCGCGCTCGCAATATAGGCGCCGGTTGAATCCTTCACACGTCCAAAGATCGTGCCCGAGGTCACCTGCGCCAGCACCAACGTCGACTCCAGACATACCAGCAGCGCAAAGATGACTCGAATGCTGATTTTCAGTTTCTTGCTCCGAAGATCATTCGTCATACGAATTCCTCCCGTTCCTCGACAATGCGACGGGTCACTCCCCCTCAAATTGTTCTGGTGATAGTTCCGATCAGAAAAACGGATAATAGTAGAACGCGAATAGGGGAAAATCTGCTATGCAGAAGGCTGGCAGCGCAGCACTACTTTCGTATAGGTAGCAGCGGTAGGACTCAAGTGTGGGTGGCCGCCAGCCCTTCCGCCAGCAACTCAATCGAGCGTGATAATACCTCTCTTTAGAGCAGCCGTAGCGGCCTCAGTTCTGTCTTTTACGTTCAACTTTTCTAACACATGGCTTACGTGAAGCTTGACCGTAACCTCTGCGATCTTCAGAACAGCTGCAATCTCCTTATTTACCATTCCCTTCGCAACCATTTTGAGCACTTCCAACTCGCGGCTGGTAAGCGAACGCTGCGCCAGGCGTTCGGCGAGCAGTGGGGCGACAACCGGATCCAGGTATCTCTTTCCATCGCATACTTCGCGGATGGCGCGCAACAATTCCTCCCGCATCGCGGTCTTTAGGATGTATCCGCGCGCTCCCGCCTGCAGAGAGCGATAGACCTCTTCTTCTCCCGAGTGAGTGGAAAGCATCAAAATTCGGGCATCTGAAAACTCTTGGGTTATGGCGGCGACCGCCTCAGCGCCGCTCATCCCAGGCAGACGGACGTCCATCAGTACGAGACTGGGGTGGTGTTTGCGGTAGGCCTCCAGCGCGTCCGGGCCATTTGCCGCCTCGGCGACCACTTGCATATCGCTCTCTGCGTTTAGTGACGAGGACAGACCCATGCGGACCATAAAATGGTCGTCAACTACCATAATTCGCACAGGCTTTGAATCGCTGGTCAAGGGACAGGCTGTATTTTAACCGGAATCTCGACCGCAACTTTGGTGCCTCGGTCCGGCTCGCTTTCGACTTGCAGAACGCACCCCATGGAGTGCGCTCTCTCGCGCATATCAAGAAGGCCGAAATGGCCGCTGGGCGAGTCGTGCGCCGGCTGAAAACCGAGGCCGTCATCGGTCACGCAGAGGCGTACGTTGTTCGCGTCATAGTGCAGAGTGGCATTTACAACGCGTGCACCAGCGTGCTTGATCGCGTTTGCTACGGCTTCCTGCCCGATTCGAAGCAGATTCATCTCGACGCCGGCTGGCAAGCGCACCGGCGCTCCCGTAACGCTGACATCAACCCTTACCCCGTCGCGCGGAGTCGAGGGTTGCACAGTCTGACGCAACGCTGAAACCAAATCACCTTCCTCGAGCAAGTGGCAGCGGAGGTCCCACACGGAGCGCCGCGCGTCGACCATGCTATGACGACTCATGTTGCGGGCGGTCTCCAGAGCCTGCTGAGCCACTCTGGGCGCCTGTTGAAAGCAGTCCGCGGCCAGATCCAGTTGCATTGTGATGCCCGCCAACTCCTGTTCCAGATTGTCGTGCAGTTCGCGAGCAATTCGATTTCGTTCCTGAAGGACCGCCCCGCTGCGGATTTTCTGGCGGATCAACTCCATCTGTTCCCGCAGCCTGCGCCCCAAAACCACAATCCATGCAATCACGAATAACAGTACGCCAACCGTGCCACCCAGAACCCACAGGGTGTGACGCAAGTTCCACCACGAGGGAGCTCGCAGCACCACTAAATCCTGCGGAGAGCGGAGCAGCATCTGGAAAGATTGCGGAACAGACCAGAGTCCTCCGCTCTGGACCAGACAGATCCCACTGACGCGAACCTGACTGTTCAGCGGGATGGATCGAAGACGTTCTGCATACTCGGAAGGAGACAGGGTCGCGTCGAATAGAACTTGCTCGCGTTGCAATAAGAGCCGCAGGCCATCCGGTCTCATATCACTGGCCAGCAGTGTGGCTTCAGTCTCAATCACGGCGCCGTCATATGTTTCCCAAGGTGTGGCAAAGTCGAGAGGAACCGGAGTGACCGAGACGCGCGGCCCAACGCGGTAAAAGACCGAATCCTCCAATACTGGAGCCGACTCACCCATGGCGGGAAAGCCGAGGGCATCAACCACATCGCCGACATCCAGCTTTGTCGTTTCCTCTGTAAGAACTCGCAAGCCCCTACCTTCGGCCTGCAGAAATAGCACCTTGCCAGGTTGCTGATAGCCCACCACTCCTCGCACCCGAACTCGATGTTGGACTCCCGGTCCCGGGGAGAACGTAAGCAACGAAGAGAGAGGCACTGCTCGCGCTGGTGCCTCGACGGTGACGAAGTTCAACCTCGGAACATACAACAGCAAAGCGGTCAGCTGCCGCTGCGCGTTGAACAGGCTGCCACACACGCCTTCGAGTAAGACCTCACTGTCGATCCACGAGGAAAAATCCTGCTCGTTCTGGATCGGAATGCGAACGCTTAATTGTCCACCGCCGGATGCGATACGCATCGCGACTGTCAGTTCGTGCCACGACGTGCGGTCAATCGAAACCGCACGAACAATTCCCCGGACCCGGACCCATTGGCTGTCCAATTGACCGTCGGCTAGTTCTCTAAAGGAATAAATACGCGACTTCGGCAGCGGTGCGTTCCCGAGCACTCTCGATTTGGTTTCCCGAATCACCGGTGCAAACTTCCCCGCTCCAGTAATGCCCTCAACTTCAATCACATCGCCAACATGATGCGTATAGCTGCCGGCCTTACTGCCCTCAACAAAAACCCCGGCAGTGGAATCCTGAACAAAAAAATCAGGCGCCGGGACATCATTGGTAACAACTCCTCTGACACGCACTGGGTATCCAAGGGTCGCTTGTTCCGGCTTAAGCTGTCTTACCTGATCTGCATGGATGAGTAGAGGAAGAGTGCGATCCGGCGTTTGTGCGCTTACGACGACAGAAAGTATCAGGAAAGCTACGACTCTGGCGGCACTGGATGCAGCGATGTCAGCACACTCGAGAATGTGAGCGCGCGGGAACAAGAGCTCCGAGTACACGCATTTCAGCATCGCGACTTAGCGTATCCGAAAACACTGCGCCGATAAAGTCTCCCGTGGTGGCGCCGTACGAGAGATCAAAGTTCATAATGGGCAATACAGAAGCCGGCCAGACAGACCGGCGGCACAACCCTTTTTTCACAAATCTTTACCGCCCTTTAACCTTCCTCTCAAGAAACAGGCGTTATGCTTATCGGCACATTCGTGAACCCAATTTGTTCATCCCGGCGGGAGTTGGCTTGAAGGAGCCGCGAATTCTTATATGAAGACTTTCACTCTGGCTGTGTTGATTTCTGCTCTCGTTTTGTGTTTTGCGCTCCACGCTCGGTCGTCCTCTTCGACCGGCATGAACCCGCTCTGCGTCGACTCAACTGTGGGACGCGGAATGGGCTACCCTGGCGATTCAGCAACAAAATAAAGCTTCATAAAGCTGTTAGATTTCTTGGAAATCCGATTGGCGAGCAGAATCAGGAAAGTAGTGGATATACCTCGATTTTAATGGAGCATTAATGGTGTGGTGATACGCGGTTAACAGTCCGCCGTTACGTTGTCTCATTTCCCACTTAAGGGCTATTCGTGTGCGAAGGACGACCTTTATGAAGCTGCTGATTCCCTATTCGGTTTTTGGTCGCTCAGCTCAGTTGAGCGTGAGGATTGCTACAGCAAATCGCCTGTCGGTTTGGGGCGGATTGTTGATCGCAGTGTGCTGCATCCAAGTGGCGGCGCAGAATGTGGTCTTGACGGGAGCAATTAGCGGTCGGGTCATAGACGCAAGCGGTGCAGTTGTTCCTGGGGCCTCCCTTGTCTTGCAAAATCTGAATACCGGTGTGCAACAGTCGAGCGCGAGCAGTCGCATCGGACTCTACCATTTTTCCGCTCTCGTCCCCGGCACCTACTCTGTCAGAGTCAACGCGAAGGGTTTCCGAGATGCCTCCTCTTTGGTCCAGGTTCTGGTGGGCAATACCACCGTGCAAGATCTCCGCCTCCAGGCTGGGGCCAGCGGTGAAGCGGTGAAGATCGTGGCCACCACTCCTTTGCTGCGGCCCGAGGAATCCTCTGCGAGCACAGTGCTGGAGCGCTCTTTGATCGACGACCTGCCTCTCAATGGCCGGAAATACACCAACTTCATGGTCCTGACACCCAACACCAGCTACGATGGCGACACCGGCTTGGTCAGTATGGCTGGGCAGCAAGGTGGAGAAGATTCCGGCTACGCAAACGGGAATGGCTCCAGCTACTTCACCGTCGACGGCAGCAACGCAACCAGCAACTATTTCGACGACGTCGTTGGCCGTTACCGTATTCCTTATCTCTATGGCGAAGATTCGATTCAGGAGTTTCAAGTCGCAATCAGTCCCTACTCAGCCATTTATGGCAGCGGCGCCGGCTTCGTGAATGCCGTGACCCGCTCGGGGACGAATGAATTGCACGGCGGCCTCTTTTACTACAATCGCAACTCTGGCACCGGCGCCAACGACGCCATCGACAGGTCCGTCGGCAATCCCAAGCCCGAGGATTCTCTGCAGCAGTTCGGCGCGGGACTTGGTGGTCCGATCGTGAAGAGCCGCGCCTGGTTTTTTGTCGATTATGAGCAACAACTGCGTAGTAACCCGATCTCGGTGATCAATCAGGCCATGGTTCCAACGCAGCCTGGTTTTCTCTCCTCAAATTTCGGAATCCCAGACGGAACGACTCTGCCGGCGCCCAATGGCCCGCTGCCTATCCCTGGCCAGGATACAGCGCCGGATGCCAGTAATCCTGTCTACCTGCAACAGGTCTCGAACGCCATCAACGCCCTGAACACCAATCTCGGCAGAAAATCCCGGAGCGGTAACGATATCGTCCTTACTCCGCGTCTTGACTATCAGGCGTCATCCCGCGACAGCCTGTTCCTGACCGTGAATTTCAACCGCTTCAATTCGCCCGGTGGCATCATCACGGAACCGAACGGCGGCAACTATGGCCTGCAGACTCTTGCCAACGCCTATGTTCATACCTTCCAGACCAGCCTGGGTTGGACTCATGGCTTTTCCAGAAACCTGCTCAACGAATTTCATGCCGGAACATCGCAGGACAACGAAACGGCCACTCCCACCGGCTTGGCTCCAAACTCCCCGACCGTAATTCTCGATTCGCCGGCTGCGTTTACTCTCGGCAACGCTCCGTTCTCCATCGGAAAAGTCTTTGAGCGGCAATATTCGCTGGCCGACCGCCTCAACTATATTTGGGGCAAACACACCCTGCAGTTCGGATTTGAATGGAATCGCGCCTGGGATTCGGACACCAACGACGGCGGCGCCGACCCGAATGAAGCCATCGACTTCGGTTCGCCCCTGGGACTCTACGAGTTCCCAAATCTGCAGGCTTTTGCGCTGGGGCAATACGTGAACTTCAGCCAGGCTTCAGGAAATCCGACGTTTTCGTTTGCGGTCCCCTACTACGGCTTCTACCTTCAGGACACTTTTCGCGCCCTTCCACACCTGACGCTGGAACTCGGCCTGCGCGAAGACTTCCAGGTCTATCCTCAGCCGAAGGCGAATCCGGCCTTCCCTCTCACCGGACAATATCCCAATCAGTTCCGCCGGCTCGCTCCACGCATCGGATTTGCCTGGCAACCTGAGGGCAAAACCGTCGTGCGTGGCGGCTTTGGCCAGTTCTACACCAACCTCAACGGACTCAACTACCGCAATGCCGTCGTCTCCAACGGCCTCGCTTCGCAGCAAGCCTCATTCAGCTCCCAGTACGATGGCGGCCTGCCGAACCAGCAATCCCCGATATTTCCCAACATTCTTCCTTCAAACTCTCCGCTGTTCCAGTCGTCTCCAGACATCTCTCTGGTTTCTCCGCAGTTCCATGCCCCCTCGATTGTGCAAGCCAGCTTGCAGATCGAACGCGAAATTGGCGAGAACACGACTGTCAGCATCGGAACGATGTGGAACCACGCAGTTCACCTCATTTCTGGTAGTGCCTACGATTTGAATCTAAATCCGCTGCAGGGCACGACGACCTACATCGTCTGTCCGCCGGCCGCCAGTGCTGCACCGTGCAGCGGACCAACCATGACGCTGCCAAATATGGATAGCGGCCTGCTGACAGAAGGGCGTATCAATCCGAATTTGGGGCAGATCAACGAACTGATCAGCCCGGGCCAGAATCATTACAATGCATTTTTTGTGCAGTTGCAGCGCCGCATGTCGCATGGACTGGCTTTGCAGGCGTCGTACACCTTCGCCAAAAGCATCATGCTCGATGGCATGGACTTTAATAATCAGTTCGACCTTTCCAACACGCACGCTCCCTCGCTGCTCGATCAACGGCATCGCTTCACTCTTGCAGGTGTTTACGAGCCAAGGTTGAGCCGGATCACGAACTCTCCCACCGGACGCGCTGTGCTCTCCGGCTGGAGACTGAGCGGCATCATGGAATTCTCATCTGGCCGTCCGTACGCCGGTTTACTGAGCCCGGCATGTACCAGTTCCACCTTGTCACTTAGCAATTGTGATGGGGCGAATGGGAACCTCAATGACACTGCGTTCAATGAAGACACTGCCAACACCGCCGGCGGCATTAATGGTAGTGGTCCTACTCCAGGAGTCGGCCTGAATTCCTTCTACGGCCCTTCCTTGGAAAGAATTGATGTTGGCCTGGCGCGCAGTTTTGTCATACGAGAGGGCAAGGAACTGCAATTTCAAGCACAAGCATTTAATGTGCTCAATCACCCCAACTACTATGTTCAGAACGGGAACGGCGTTAATCAATTGCAATACAATCCCATCGGCTCGAACTGTGGCGACGGGGCCACTCTAAATCAAACTTGTTACTTGGTGCCGAATTCTGGCCCGGGCAACTTTGGGACTTTGCAAGAAATCAGTCCCAACGGCCTGCCACGAATCTTGCAGTTCTCCGCGAGATTCAGGTTCTAGGCTGAGCCGGTCTTCTCTGCTGATGTTTGTTCGTACTGCATTCCAAAGCATAGGTTCGAGCCATGTCCCATTCTCCAAACCCATCCGCGCCGCAACCGGTGGCGCCTCTGCTTGCATTGGCCACTAACGCGCTGAAGGCGGGGCGGCCAGCCGATGCGATCGCGCCATTGCGTGGTGCCGCACTGCTTGAGCCTTCCAATGCTGTCATTCAGCATGATCTCGGCCTTGCCTGCCTCGAGGCGGGCCACGTGTCCGATGCGGTCGCGGCATTGCGGCAGGCTGTCGCCAGCAATCCGCGGTACGCAGACGCATATTTCCGACTGGGCATCGCCTCGGAGAAGCTGGGCGACATGCGCGGGGCACTCGTTGCGTATGACCATGCCACTAAGCTTCTTCCATCGATGACTGAGGCGTGGTTCCGCGCCGGCGCTCTCGTGTACACAATGGGCCATCGCGACGAGGCGATCGCCTGTTTCCGCCGTGCTGCGGTGACCGGGGGTAGAAGCAGCTTTGGTCGGCTTGGCAAGGCGCGGGCGCTGCTGATCGAAGATCGCAACGAAGAAGCCGAACAGGTTTTGCGAGAGACGCTGGTGGCGGACCCAACGAACGCCATGGCCTACGAGTCGCTCGGCAATCTGCTTTCCGAGGTTGGCCGTTTCGACGAAGCCCGTGCCTGCTTCGAACGGGCGATCGCGATCGCCCCCTTGCTGGCAGGAAGCTACTACGATCTGGTTCGCTGTCGCCCAGTCACCCGCGATGACGACAATCTGCTTCAAGGTATGCAAACCGCTTTGACCACGCCAGGACTGGAAGTGGGCCAACGCCAACGTCTTCACCTCGCGATCGGCAAGGCAGCGGAGGATCTTGGCGACTACAGATTGGCTATGCAGCAGTTCGATGCCGCAGACACCGTGCGCCGGGGCTCTAGCTGGTTCGACTCAGCGGCCTTCTCGCTCGAGGTCGACCGCTTGATTGCACGCTGCACGCCGGAATGGATCACGCGAACAGCCGAACTTGGCAGTTCCGATGCAACACCAGTCCTAATCATCGGCATGCCCCGCTCCGGCACAACTCTCGTCGAGCAGATCGTCTCCATGCATCCCGAGGTCGGGGCCGCCGGCGAGTTGAATTTCTGGAACGAGCGCGGGGCGGTGTGGCACAGCTCTGGCGTAGGCGGCAACGAAACACCATTCGTCGTCTCAGAGTTCTTGGCTAAAGCGGCGACAGACTATCTCGGAGTGCTGCGCGCGATCGCGCCGACGGCGCCGCGAGTGACCGATAAGATGCCGTTCAACTTTCTCTGGGCCGGCCTGATCCGCGTGGCATTCCCATGCGCGACCATTATTCATTGCCGCCGCACTGCCGTCGACACGGCGTTGTCGATCCATCAAACTCATTTTCATCCGACACTGGCGTTTCCAACAGGAGGGCCTGAACTGGTTGCCTATTTCCGCTGCTATCAGCGGCTCGTTGAACATTGGCGGAGGGTGCTGCCGGCAGATCGATTCGTCGAGGTCGAATACGAAGAGATGACCAGTATGCCCGAGCCAGTGATTCGGCGCCTCATCACAGCCTGCGGCCTGGGGTGGCACGACGCATGCCTGCGCCCCGAAAGCAATCCGCGTGCTGTGAAGACTCCAAGCAAGTGGCAGACCCGGCAGCCAATCTATCGAACTTCCGTCGCGCGCTGGCGACGCTACGAACCATGGCTGGGCCCTCTGCGCGAGCTAGTCGACGACGAGTAGGAACGGGCGAGGATCTTGCTCGAGGATAGTGGGCTGAAACAGATTTAGTTGACCGAAGGGCACGAAGACTGTGTCGACGAAACGAACGGTCGGAGTTGAGTTGCACGGCAACGACTTTACAAAACTACAAAAGGCTTTCATCAACCATTAATCTTTTCGTTACGCAGCATTCATTACAGCGCTGTAAGATCCGTTGCTAACCAGAGAGCTTTTCACAAACGTCAACGCAAGGTAAGGCTTACAAGTGGGATTGCACGTGCACTGCACACTTGTCGATTCATCTTTGAGCAGTTCACCAGCGCAAACGCCCACCGTGAGTACGGCAATTCCCTTTCAACGCAGTTAATCGGTTGATCGCCGCTGTCGCAACGGAGCGTATGAGAATTCTGATTATCGAAGACGAAACCAAGACTGCCAAGTTCCTTCAAAAAGGATTCGGGGAAGCGGGGTTCGTTGTTGACGTGGCTGGTGACGGTCTCGACGGTCTCCACGTAGCACAAGAAGTGGAGTTCGATCTCGTCATTCTGGACGTGATGATTCCCAATCTGGATGGCTGGCAGGTTCTCACCCGATTGCGCAGGTCTGGGCGTCAAATGCCCGTGCTTTTTCTAACCGCCCGCGACGCGATTCACGAGCGGGTTCGTGGATTCGAACTGGGCGCGGACGATTACCTGGTGAAGCCATTCGCCTTTTCTGAACTGCTGGCGCGGGTGCGTTCCTTGCTGCGCCGGACCCCGCCTCGCGCGCAGGAAACCATCCGTTTAGCCGACCTCGAGATCGATCTGCTGCGTCAGCGGGCCACGCGAGCGGGCCAGAGACTGGAGTTGACCGCCAAGGAATTCCTTCTTCTCTCGGTCCTGGCGCGCCGTGCGGGAGAAGTTGTGTCGCGCACATTGATTGCCGAGTCGGTCTGGGACATGAATTTTGACAGCGACACTAACGTAGTTGACGTCAACGTGCGAAGGCTGCGCGTCAAAGTGGATGACCCTTTTCCTTTCAAGTTAATCCATACCGTTCGGGGCGCCGGTTATGTCCTGGAATCTCAAGCATAGATTCACGCAGGCATCGCGTTTCTGGGGCACGCTCGCTTTCCGCCTCACCGCCTGCTATGTGCTCGCCGCGCTGGGCCTGGTGGTCGTTGCGAGCACAAGTCTCTATTTCGGTTTGGTCACCGAATTGAAAAAAAGTACGGACTTGTTTCTGGCTGACAAGATCCACGTTGTGCGCACCATGCTGCGCGAGCGGCCGGACGATTGGGACGGGCTGCGCGAGGAGATAGAACTGGAATCGGCTGCGAGGAGATTCCAGCAATTCTATATTCGTCTTCTGGATGAGAGAGAAACTCCACTTTTGACGACTCCGGGAATGGCAGAGCAATTAGATCTGCCCCGATTGACTGCTCGAACCCAACACCTTCCGGATCACGCTGAGAGTATGACCGGCAGAAATGGCCGTTTGTTTCGGGTAATGAGCACGACAGCGGTCGTAGGTAGTTCCGCAGAAACCGATACCATTCAGATTGCGATTGACGCTTCCCAGGAGGAAGCATTGCTGACGCAGTACCGGCACCGGTTTTGGGTCATCCTCTGTGGTACGCTGGCGATCTTTCCACTCGTCGGATATCAGATCGCACGTCGCGGCATTCGACCGGTGAAAGAAGTGGCGACGACGGCTCGCCATATCAGTTCTACAAATCTGCACGAACGCATCCAGGCGGAGGGATATCCGTCCGAACTTGCCTCTCTGGCTGACACGTTCAACAAAATGCTGGATGGGCTGGAAGAATCTTTCGATCGGATCTCACGGTTCTCGGCTGATATTGCCCACGATCTGCGGACTCCCGTGAACAACATCCGCGGGGAGGCGGAAGTAGCACTGGCTCGGGCGCGAACGGTAGATGAATACCGCGAAGCCTTGGGCTCTTGCCTGGAAGAAGCCGTTAGGCTTTCCGACCTTATCGGAGATCTCCTATTCCTCGCAAGATCGGAGAGTCCGCTAGCCCATGTGCATCGCGAGAGCATCAATGTCGGTGAATTGCTTTCAGGCATTCGCGAATATTACGAAGCGCCCGCGGCCGACCGCGGTGTCTCTCTTTCAACCGTGGTGCCCGAGGAACCCGTGATTGCGAAATTGGACCGCAGTCTTCTGCAGAGGGCCGTGGGTAATCTTGTGTCAAACGCTCTGGCGCACACGCCTCCGGGAAAATCCGTGGTGCTCGGCGCCTCAACCGAACCCGCTGCCGTTCGGATTGAGGTCACTGACGCCGGAATAGGCATTCCTCCCGAGGCGTTGCCACGCGTGTTCGACCGTTTTTTCCGAGTCGATCAGTCACGCTCTCAGGCTTCGGGGGGAACGGGCCTGGGACTTGCCATCGTTCAAAGCATCATGCAGTTGCATGGCGGGAATGTGGAGATCGCGAGCACGGTTGGGAAAGGGACGCAGGTAACGCTCCGGGTGCCTGTGTCCCCGGCTGCGTGACCACAATCCAACATGACAAAAATGTAATCTACGCGTCATCGTGCCGTTAAAGGGCACCTGTTAAGTTGGTCCCCTCCGATGTGAATCGCAATCTCCGCTCCGATGTCGCTACAGCTTTATCCCGTCTGCGTGAAGAAGTGAATCAAGGAGGAAAATGGCACATGTCGCGAAAAGCGTCTCGAAATAAGCCTCAGAAACGGTCTCGAAATAAATCGAGAATCAACCGCCTGCGCCCCCTCGCCGGGCTGATGGCGGCAGGGCTGAGCCTTCCAGGGCTCGCCGCAGCTCAGTCGAACCTGTACCCGACGTACTACACCGGGCCGCAGCCGAATGGCTCATGGGTCGTCAGCGATGGCCAGATCGTCAATCCGGCCGGAACCCAGGTCAATCTCGGGATCCGAGTCCGCGCGAAGGCCATCGCGCTGAATCCCAATCTCAAAACTCACACCGCCGCCGTACTCACGTTGGGTACGTCGACGGACGATGGTAATGGAGCCGTCGAGGTATTCGACACCCAGACCGGTGTTGTCGTGCAGAACTATGCCCCAGCGGGAGGAAACGATCCGAGCGGTAGCTATAGCGGCATCACCTACTCTGCAGATGGCACGCACCTGGTATTTAGCCAGGACAGCAGCAATGTCACCATCGCCAACGTCAACGCACAGGGCTTGCTGTCAGACGACGCCCAGATCAGCGTTCCGCCGAATGGCTCCTTCATTACCTGCTTTCCGAACAGCCCTCCGGGATCTTATTTCGTTCCCTGCGGCACCTTCTATACCCCAAGCACTTCCTATCCTGGCGGCGTCGCGCTCTCTAGAGATGGCAGCAGCGCCTACGCCCTGCTGAACCAGAACGACACGCTGACGCAGATCAACCTGACTACGCTGCAGCAGGGTACCCAGATCCGAGTCGGCAATACACCCCACAGCATTGTTATTAACGCCGCGGGCACGACTGCTTATATCAGCAACGAAGGTGGCAGGGCTGCTACTTCGGCGGATTTCCAGATCTGGTCCGCAGGCACTGAAATCGTCGCCGACCCTGTGGTTGGCGCCGCGATCACCGGTACTGTG
>Ga0209060_10000401_pt1 | contig 84500 bp, 75 predicted proteins | sample Coa_R1_8_FD_187155 | JGI IMG/M metagenome (GOLD analysis project Ga0209060, IMG submission 187155) | Surface soil microbial communities from Centralia Pennsylvania, which are recovering from an underground coalmine fire - Coalmine... | ecosystem: Environmental > Terrestrial > Soil >... | reverse complement strand
GGACAACGCTGCGCGTTGCCCACAAGGCCCACAGTCGCAACAACAGCAGCAACAGTGCTGAACAAAACGGGAAATGTGTTACCCATGTTGCCGGTTTAAAGTGTTACCTATGTCGTCGGTTGCTCAGCGACCCCCGACTTGATCGGGGGGAGCGAGGGTGAGGGGGTTCGGACGTTTCAGAAAATTCTGCAGCTTCCGAATCCCCTCACCCCAACCCTCTCCCCTCCGGGGAGAGGGAGCACCCGGTGTCACGCTCTGCGTTTGCGCTTTGTGCAATCCTGGGTACTGATCTTTCCCGATGCTTCGCCCCGGCACCTTCGCGCTGACCTTATTGCTGTCGCTCTTGACCGGGCTCGGCCCGCTGTCGATGGACATGTATCTGCCGTCGCTGCCGGCGATCGGCGAAGCGCTGCATGCCTCGACCGCGCAAGTGCAGCTCACCATTTCGAGTTATCTGCTCGGCTTCGCGGCGGGACAAATCCTCTACGGCCCGATCTCCGACCGCTTCGGCCGGCGCCCGGTGATCCTGGCGGCGCTGATCTTGTACGGCATCGGCAGCGTGTTCTGCGCCGTCACGCAATCGATCGAGACCTTGACGGCGGTGCGTTTTGTGCAGGCGCTCGGCGGCGCCGGCGCTATCGTGCTGGCGCGCGCCGTGGTGCGCGATCTCTACAGCGGCGTGCGCGCCGGGCGCGAACTGTCGCTGATGGGCTCGATCACGGCGTTTGCGCCGATCGTGGCGCCGGCGATCGGCGGCGTGCTGCAGATCGCGTTCGGCTGGCGCGCCAGCTTTATTCTCCTGGTGATTTTCGCGCTCTGTGCCGGCGCGGCCGCGGCGCGGCTGTTGCCGGAGACCCTGAAGGAGCGCACGCCGGGCCCGTTTTCGTTGAGCGCGATGGCGGTGCTTTTTCGCTCGGTGCTGGTGCATCGCGGCTTTCTGGCCAATCTCGGCATTTTGACTGCGAGCTTCGTCGGTCTGTTCGCCTGGGTGTCGGGCGCGTCCGTGGTGATGCAGGGTGTTTACGGGCTGTCGCCGGCGGCCTTCGGCGCCACCTACGCGGTCGGCGCGCTGGGTTACATGCTGGGTACGACCATTGCGGCGCGTCTCGTGATGCGCATCGGACTCGACCGCACCATGGGCATCGGCGCCGTCATCCAGGCCTGCGGCGGTTTGTTGATGGCCGCTGTCGTCGCGTTTGGGCTGGCGAGCGTCGGCTGGCTCGTGCTGGCGATGACGATCTATCTCGCCGGCATGGGGTTTTTGCTGCCGCAGACCCAGGCGAGCGCGCTGACGCCGTTCCCGGATCGCGCCGGCACCGCCTCGTCGCTGATGGGTTTTACGCAGCAATCCTGCGCGGCCATTGCGGCCGCCGCGATCGGCGCATTCTTAGGCCGCTCCGCCTGGCCGGTCGCCGGCACGCTGGCGGCGATGGGCGTGCTGGCGCTGGCGATCTGGGCTGCGACGCGAAACGTACGCAAGCTGTAGGCTTGCCGTCACGATGTGAGCACCGCCTCGCCCGCTTTGGTCAAGCGCGTGGTCCAATATTCCCAGGCTCGCCCGATCGGCCGCGGCTCGAGATTGAAGGCGCCGGCTTTTGCGATCTCGCCCTGCGTCAGCGGGCTCACTCCGCCGAGCATGTGCGCTTCGCGCTGCATCTCGGCATTGCGGCAGGAGAACACCGCGCGAAAGATCATTTCCTGCAGCGTGGTGCCGGCGACCGTAGCGCCGTGGCGGCGCATCAGCACGATCCAGTGCGGACCGAGCGCGCGGGCGAGCGAGCGGCCTGCCTCCGGCTTGGCCACGATCAAGTTGGTGTCGCCGAATTCGTCGCGTTGATCCCAGAACGGAATCGCCGCGCCCATCGTGGCGCCGAGATGGTCGACCGGCTGCAGCGGTACGCCGGAAATGCAAAACGGCATCACCGCGCGGGAATGATGATGACAGATCGCGGTGACGTCCGGGCGCGCCTGATAAATGCAGCCGTGGATCACGCGTTCGCCATAGAGCAGCGTGCTCGGCGGCAGCACCGGTTCGGAATCCAGCGTAAACTCCAGGATATCGGCCGGCTCGATCAATTCCGGACTGCGCGAGCGGGCCAACAGATAACGGCCGGAGTCGGACGGATGGCGCACGCTGACATGCCCGAACGCATCCAGCACGGCCTCATGGGCGAGAATGCGGTTGGCAAGCGCGAGCTGCGCACGAGCCTCGTCGAGCGTGGTCATGGATACTCCGTTCATGTCAGGATGCGATGGAAAGCATGCAGCGCGTATAGCGCTGCACTACGGATTGCGCATTTAGCGCAATCCGTCGGCAATGGCGATGAAGGTAGTCGGTTCAGTCGATATGCGCGCCGGACGCCTTGATGATCGGCGCCCATTTGGCGAGTTCGGCCTTGACGAACTCACCGGTGCTTTGCGGGGTCGAGCCCGGCGTGGGATCGATGCCGGCCTTTTCCAACGCGTTGGATACCGCTGGATCGGCCAGGGCTTTGTTCACTGCGGCGTTCAGCTTTTCGATGACCGGCTGCGGCGTGCCGGCCGGCGCCAAGAAGGCATTCCAGGTGTAGCACTCGTAGCCGGGCAGGCCTTGCTCCTGCAGGGTCGGCAGATCAGGCATGGCGGCGAGACGCTTGGCCATGCCGGCTCCCAGCGCGCGCAGCTTGCCGGATTTCGCCAACGGCATCGCGGTCGGCGTGGCGTCGAATGCCCACGCAATCTGGCCGCCCATCAGGTCGGTGTCCATTGGCGCCGAGCCCTTGTAAGGCACGTGTATGACGTCGAGGCCGCCCGCCTTCGCTTTGAATTCCTCGCCGCACAGATGAAGGATCGAGCCGAGGCCCGATGAGCCATAGCTGTATTTGCCCGGATTAGCCTTGAGCAGAGCGATCAGGCTTTTCACGTCGTTGACCGGCAGCGCCGATGGATTGACCAGCAGCAAGGTCGGCGTCACGCCGACGCGGCCGACCGGCGCAAAGCCGTTGACCGGATCATAGGACATATGGGTGTAGAGCCCCGGATTGATGGCGTTGGTCGACACCGTCGCCATCAGGATCGTGTAGCCATCCGGCGGCGCCTTGGCGACAGCCTCAGCGCCGAGATTGCCGCCGGCGCCGTTGCGGTTTTCGACGACGATTTGCTGGCCCAAGATTTCGCTCATCTTGGCGCCCATGACGCGGCCGACGATGTCGGTCGGTCCGCCGGCGGCGAACGGAACGATCATGCGTATCGGACGCGATGGATAATTGTCCTGCGCCTGCGTTGGCACATTCGCGATCAGGAGCGACGTAATAACCGCCGCGGCTGCGGCAGCCGCGCGCCGATAATCGGCCATGAAATTCCCTCCCTGGTTTTGCCGCGAGCATAACACAGCGCATCATAGTGGCTAGCTGCCGGCGAGCGCCGCGACATCGTGACAAGCCGCCAGCTGATTTCCCCACCGGCCGCTTCCGCGCTATGGTTCCGGCAACGGCCGGCGCCGCACGCGACGCAGAACGCGGTGTGCCTCGGCCGTGCGCCATGCGGGGAGGGCAATCGATGAGCACAATCGCTGCGCCGGCCACTACGGCTGTTGTGAGCCAACGCGGCGATATCCGCCACATCGTGGCGCGGCTCGAGCGCCTGCCGTACTGCTCGTGGCACCTGAAAATGCGGCTGATCATCTGCACCGCGTGGTTTTTCGACGCATTCGACTCCATCGCCATCGCCTATGTGCTGCCGCCGCTGATCGGCCTGTGGCATTTGTCGCCGCAACAGATCGGTTCGTTGATCGGCATCGGTTTTGCCGGGCAGCTGGTCGGCGCCATCGCGTTCGGCTGGATCGCCGAGTATTGGGGACGGCAGCGCTCCATGCTGGCGACGCTTCTGATCTTTTCGCTCGGCGCTTTGGCCTGCGCGGCCGCGCAAAGCTACGCTATGCTGTTTGCGCTGCGCTTCATCCAGGGTATCGGGCTCGGCGGCGAGATTCCGCTGATGGCCGCCTACGTCAACGAATTCGCGCACGCCAAGGATCGCGGCCGCTTCTCGGTTTCCATTCAGGTGCTGTTCTCGTTTGGCCTCGTGGTGGTGGCGCTGGTCAGCGTCTATGTGGTGCCGCACTGGGGCTGGCAGTGGATGTTCGTGATCGGCGCCATCCCGGCGCTGATCGCTTTACCGATGCGGACCGTGTTGCCCGAATCGCCGCGCTGGCTCGCGAGCCGCGGCCGCTATGATGACGCCGATGCGGCGCTGACGCGGATCGAGGATATTGCCACGCGCGACGGCAAGCCGGTGCCCGCTTTGCCGATCGATCTGCCGGATGTGGTCGAGGCCAAACCCGGCATCCGCGAACTATTCCGAGGTATTTATCTGCGCCGCACCATTACGGTCTGGCTGATGTGGATCGGCGCCTATTTCGTATCGTACGGCATCACGGCCTGGATGCCGTCGCTGTTCCGCAACGTCTATCACCTGCCCGTACAGCAATCGCTGACCTATGGCCTGATCAACAGCGGCATCGGATTTACCGGCGCGCTCGCCGCGCTCTATCTGATCGAGGCGATCGGCCGCCGCCGCATGTTCATGCTCAGCCTCGGCGGCTGCGCCGCAGCGCTTCTATCGTTCGCGTTTCTGCCGCAGCTCAGTGCCGTCGGCACGCTGACGGTGACCACCATCGGCTTTTTCTTTCTCAGCTCGACCTTGCTGTCGCTCGCTACCTACACGGCCGAGATTTACCCGACTCATCTGCGCACCCTCGGCGGCGGCGTCGCCAGCGCCTGGCAGCGCGCCGCCTCCATGGTCGGGACCACCGTGGTCGGTTGGGTGCTGCCGTATTACGGCATCAACGCGGTGTTCGTGATGTTCGGCCTGTTCGCCCTGATGGGCGCGCTGGTCACCGCATTCTTCGCCGTCGAAACCCGCGCCCAAGTTCTCGAGCGCGTTTCGCCCGTTCTGTAGGAACGGATCAAGACGATGGCGGTTGCTGCAGAAAGTCGGGACGGCGCTTACGCGGCGTTGCCCGGCGTGAGATTATGGTTCGTCGACACCGGCGGTGCCGGCGTGCCGATTGTCTTGCTGCACCCAAATACCGGCACGGTCGAGATCTGGGAGCCGCAGATCACGGGCTTTGTCCTCGCCGGCTATCGCGTCATCGCGTTCGATCGGCGCGGCTGGGGCAAGAGCACGCCCGATCCGTCGTCCGGACCGCAGCCGGGCTCGATCGCCGCGGATTTGCATGCGCTGGTCGAGCATCTGCAACTCGACAAATTCCATCTGCTTGGCGTCGCCGGCGGCGGCTTCACGGCGCTCGACTACGCGGCCTGGCAGCCGGAGCGGCTGCGCAGCCTCGTCGTCGGCGGCTCTACCGGCGCCATCGAGGACAGGGAGATCGCGGAGTTCATCGCCCGCATCGCCATTCCGGAGATCAGGAAGCAGTCGGCGCATTACCGCGAAATCGGGCCGTCCTATCGCGGCGCCAATCCGCAAGGCACGCAGCGCTGGATCGAGATCGACGAACATTCACGCCAGCCCGGCGTGCCGTTCCAGCCGCCGCTGCGGACGCCCAACACGCTCGCCAAGATCGCCACGATAGTGACGCCGACGCTGCTCATCGCCGCCGATGCCGACCTCTTGGCGCCCCCGGCGCTGATGCGCATCTGGGCCGCGCAGCTGCGCCATCACGAATGGGCCGTGATCCACGATGCCGGCCACGCCATGGCCTGGGAGCAGCCAGGCACGTTCAACGACAAGGTCTTGGATTTTGTGAAGCGGCACTAAATGGTGAAATTTTATCTATCCTCGTACAAAATAGGCTCCGCAGTCGAGAGGCTGAAAGAACTATTACCAGTCACGAATAGGCGTCTAGCCTACATTTCAAATGCGTTAGATTGGTCGAGTGACCTTGATCGTCGCAAGGCGGGAGAACGGTACGACCTCGATCAACTGCAAAGCTTGAGAGCGGGGCTTGAAATCGAGAAGCTCGATTTACGTGATTACTTCGGCAAGCAATGCGAGCTCAAATCGAAACTTCTGACGTTCGGAACCATTTGGGTTTGTGGTGGCAATACATTCGTACTTAGGCAAGCGATGCGACTCAGTGGTTTCGATGACGCTCTTCGGCAGTTTTCCGGCTCAAATCTCGATATGCTCTACGGCGGCTACAGTGCAGGAATTTGCATACTCGGGCCTACTCTAATGGGCCTTGATATTGTGGATCCCCCATCTAAAAAGCCGTATGGCGATCATCAAACCATTTGGGAAGGGCTGGGAATTTTGGATTATGTGATTGTGCCACATTTTGAATCGGACCATCCGGAGTCTGAGGCAGCCGGAAGAGTCGTGGCCTACCTGGAACAGCATAAAATACCTTTCAAGACATTGCGGGACGGGGAGGTGATCATCATCGACAACGGTTGATCGAAAGCTGGCGAAACCAACTTTCTTACACGGTGCTTTTGCCGGGGCGATGAGCGGCTAAAGAGCGCTTGGAACAAATTGCCGCCTTACGCATTGTTCAGTCGCCATGCGACGCAGCCTTCATGAAATGTCGGAAGCGGAAAAACGCCAAGCCGCAGATGATTTGATGATGCCGACCGGGGTGTTCGCCGCGCTGGCGCTCGCCGCGGTGATCATTGTTGCGCTGATTTCCGCGCCTGCCGGAACGTTGGACCATATCAGCCATATCATGCCGATCAGCATCGCCATGAATGGCCGGTAATACGCGCCTCACCGCCGATTTCTTCAGCGCTCCTTGATAAACAAGAATAACCAAGGCCGTGCTTGTGCCGGCCTGCGGGAGTGGTACGCTTGCCGCCCATTTGTATTTTCGCGCCAGGGGCGGTCGACGTTCGAGGAATCATTATGGCACGCAGCAACCGCTCACCTTCGGTGACGCGCCGCAAGCTGCTCGCCGGCGCCGCCGCGCTGGCGCTGGCGCCGTCGCGCCGCGTCTGGGCGCAGGCGGAGGAGCCGCTCCGCATCGGCTTTCTCACGGTCAAGACCGGCCCGTTGGCCGCCGGCGGCAAGCAGCAGGAGGAAGGCGCTGCGCTGTTTCTCAAAGAACGCGACGGCATGATCGCCGGCCGCAAGGTCGAGCTGATCACCCAGGACACCGCCGGCAACACTTCGCTCGCCAAGACCAAGACCCAGGAGCTGGTCGAGCGCTACAAGGTGCCGGTGATGATCGGCCCGCTCGCCACCAACGAGGCGTTGGCGATGGACGGCTACGTCCGCGACACCAAAGTGCCGTTGATCACCACGACGTCGGCGGCGACCGTCGATCTGAAAACCCATGCGGTGAATCCGTGGGTGCTGCATGCCTTCGGCACCGCGCCGCAGGTGACCTATCCGCTCGGCCACTACGCCGCCAAGACGCTCGGCTTCAAGCGCATGGCGATCGTCGCCGAGGATTTTACCTACGGCTACGAAGGCGCCGGCGGCTTTCAGCTCGCCTTCGAGGGCGCCGGCGGCAAGATCGTGCAAAAGCTGTGGCCGCCGCTCAATGCGCCGGATTACGCGCCGTTCCTGGCGCAAATCCGTTCCGATATCGACGGCATCTATATGGGTTTCGCCGGCATCAACCCGCTGCGCTTTCTCAAGCAGTTCAACGAATACGGGCTCAAAGGCAAACTCGCGGTGCTCGGCAACACCACCAGCACCGACGAGGGCATTCTCAAGCTGATGGGCGAGGAGGCGCTCGGCGTCTACAGCGCCGGCTGGTACGCGGCCGGGCTCGATACGGAGGACAACAAAGCGTTCGTCGCCGCCATCAACGCCGAGTACAAGCACGATCCCGGCTTCTACACCGCCGGTCCCTATACGGCGCTGCTCATCATCGAACAGGCGCTCGAAGGTCTGCACGGCAACACCAAAGACGCCGCAGCATTTCTCGAGGCGATGCACGAAGTGCGCCTGAACCGCGGCCCGATCGGACCGGTGCGGCTCGACGAATACGGCACGCCGATCCTCGACATCTATATCCGCGAAGTAGCGCGCCTGAACGGTCGGCTGGTCAATACGATTCTGAAGACCTATCCGCAGGTCAACCAGTTCTGGACCTACGATGCCGCCGAATTCGTCAAGCAGCCGCCGTTCTCGCGCGACTTTCCGCCGAGCAAGTATTTGGAATAGGCGCGGGCGCTTTTTTAGTCGTCGTGCGCGGGCTCGCCCGCGCATCCATGTAACCTCAACGCAGCATGGATTGCCGGGTCAAGCCCGGCAATGACGAGCTGAGTAGCGCGATTCAACTTCGCTGGATCGTTCTCTTATCAGGCGGTGCGTTCGAGCAGCTCGATCGACACGCCCTCGGGCGCGCGGATGAAGCAGACGCGAACGCCCGGGCGCACCGTAGTCGGCTCCCTGGTGAACTCGACGCCCTTGGCCTTCAGTTCGGCGGCGATCGCGTCGATGCCGCTGACCGACAGTCCGAAATGATCGAGCCCGCGATAGGGTATCGTCGGCGCCGGATTCGTGCCGTCGCCGGACGCCACCGGCGCGATGAAGATTTGCGCACCGCCGAGTTTCAGATCGATGCGCGGCTTGCCCTGCTGCATGGTGCGTATCACTTCGGCGCCGAGCATGTTTTCGAACCACTGCGCCATGCGCTCCGGATCGGAGGTGCGCAGATGAACGTGGTCCCAAGTTATTTTCGCCATGAAACTTTCTCCCTGATGCTATTTCCTGCCCGCGTCATGCGCGGGCTCGACCCGCGCATCCATGCTGACGTGGCGCAACATCAGCGTTTGTGCAGCATGGATTGCCGGGTCAAGCCCGGCAATGACGATCTCACACCTTGATCTTCTCGTCGGCGACGACGCGGCCGACGGCGGCGCGCTTGAGCATGCGGTCCTTGTGGGCGGTGTAGTTTTTCAGCTCCGCCATCGGCAGTTCGCGGCGCACGCCCCAGGTATAGAACACGAACCCGTACGGATCGAGCACGCTATAGCGGTCGGAGAACCACTCGCGTGCGGCCAGCATGCCGTCGATCTGCTCGAGATAGCCGTGGAACGTCTTCAACCCCATGTCCTTGATGCCCGCAAAGGCGCTCTGATCGGCGGTGTAACGCTCCGGCCGGCCGACATGGGCGTGCGCCGGGTGCACGCTGGTGGCGAAGAAGCCGATCAGCGACAGCGCTTTGGCCTCACCCATCGGGTCCTTCGGCCAAAGATCGAAGCGCTTGCCGAGATACGGCAGGATCGCGGTGTTCTCGGTCAGCGGCTGGCCGTCGTCGAGGCGCAGCGCCGGCACGCGGCCGAGCGGATGAATCTTCTTGTAGGCATCGGTGCGTTGCTCGCCGGCGGCGAGATCCATTTTCTTGGGCTCGTACTTTTCGCCGCTCTCTTCGAGCACGATATGCGCCGCCATCGAGCACGCGCCGGGACCGTAAAAAAGCGTCAGCATCGCCGAAATCCTCCCACCCAAATGAACCGCGTCAGGCCACTCGGCGGCCAGCGCCATGCACGGCCTGCGCCGGTAGCCCCACTATAGGCGATGCAAGTGGCGCGCGTCACCGCCAAAGCGCCGGCCGCCCATGCGGCCTCGTATTGACTCCGCCGGCCAATCGCTTCCGAATGGGGTCGGAGACAAGCGCATGATCAAGAAATTCCACGTCCTCTATGTCGGCCAGATCGAGCTCGACAATGTCGGGCTCGGCGGCACGCCTTCCGACCAGCGCCGCTATTCGGACGAGCGGTTGCGCGAGGCGTTTTTCACCGCGCGCGACGTCGCCCAGCTCATGGACGAGCTCGGCTTCGACGTGCTGTGGACCGCCGAGCATCACTTCCAGCGCGAGGGCTACGAGGTCTTTCCCAACCTGATCCAGCTCGGCCTGTGGCTTGCCACCCAGACCAAGCGCCTGAAGTTCGGCTGCGCGTTCAATGTGCTGCCGATGTGGCACCCGATCCGCCTCGCCGAAGACTACGCCATGGCCGACATCGTCACCGACGGCCGCGTCATCATGGGCGTCGGCCGCGGCTATCACACCCGCGAGGTCGAGACCTTCGGCGCGCCGCTGCTCGATGCCAACAAGAACCGCGAATTGTTCGAGGAGCAGCTGCAGCTGATGCTGGACTGCTTCAACAAACAGTCTTTCCATCACAAGGGCCAGTTCTACGAATGCCCGCCGGCGGTGGAGTACCGCGGCTACAAGCTCAACGACATCACCATGGTGCCACGGCCAAAACATCTGCCGGTCGAGATCTGGATGCCGATCGCCAGCGGCAAGACCATCGAGATGATGGCGCAATACGGGCTCAAAGCCATGGTGACGCTCAACGGCGAAAAAATCCTGGACGACGTGATCCGCGCCTATCACGCCGCCTGCCTCAAGCACGGCCGCCAGAAGCAGCTCGGCGAGGATGTGATCTGGGGCGCCGGGCTTTATCTCGCCGACAGCCGCGAGACCGCGATCCGCGAGCTCGAACCGGCGCACGACGAGCGCTTCAAATGGTTCGCGCCGTTCGGCTTCGTCCGTTACGCCGACGAGCACGGCCGCACCTGGGGCTCGCCGGGCGCGCCGACCACCGTACCCAAGCTCGCCGAGGGCGTGAAGCAGAAGGCGTGGTTCTGCGGGCCGCCCAAGGAGGTGATCGACGGCATCAAGTCGATCGAGGCCAAATATCCGGGGCTGGAGAATTTCATGATCCATTGGGCCGAAGGCCTCAGCCCCAAGGTCTTCAAGGAACAGCTGCGCTGGTTCGCCAAGGACGTGATGCCGGCTTTCAGGCGGGCGTGACGCCGTGGCCGTTGCTCCTACGCTCGCGGCGCATGGCGCCCACATTCCGGCGATCGGCTACGGCACCTCCGGCCTCGGCCAGGTGCGCGCCGAGCACGTGGCCGCGGCGCTCAAGGCCGGCTACCGCCACATCGACACCGCGCGCAAATACGGCACCGAGCGCACGGTCGGCGAAGGCATGCGGGCATCCGGCGTGCCGCGCCAGGATATTTTTCTGTGCACCAAGGTCTCGCACGAGAATCTGCATGCCGCCGACTTCGCCCGCTCGGTCGAGGAGAGCCTTGCCACGCTCGGCGTCGACTACGTCGATCTCTTGCTGGTGCATTGGCCGGAGAAAAACACGCCGCTCGCCGAGACCATGGGCGCGCTCGCCAAGGCGAAGCGCCAAGGCCTGACCCGGCACATCGGCGTCGCCAATTTCAACATCGCCATGCTGGACGAGGCGATCCGTCTGTGTCCCGAGCCGCTCGTCACCTTGCAGGTGGAATGCCACCCCTATCTCGATCAGACCAAGGTCATCGCCGCCTGCCGCGAACGCGGCCTGGTACTGACCGCGTATTGCCCCTTGGGGCGCGGCCGGCTGCAGGGCGATGCGGTGCTGGCGGACATCGCGCGCCGCACCGGTAAGACTTTTGCGCAAGTCGCGTTGCGCTGGCTGGTGCAGCAACAAGTAATCGCGGCGATTCCACGCTCCTCCAATGCCGAGCGGATCGCGCAGAACATCGACGTGTTCGACTTCGAACTCAGCGAAGACGATATGCGCCGCATCGCGGCTTTGGCCCGGCGAAATGGGCGCATTGCCGATCCGCCCGGCCGGGCGCCGGTGTGGGACGTATAATCGTCATCTTGTCGTTCAACTCTCCTCGTTCAGAAGGCCGCCGAAGGCGATCGGGAGAAACATATGTCGAGCGCCCCCAAATATTTCATGTACTTCCCGGGCAATTACCGCTGGTCGGCGGCGTTCGTGAACATGCTCGGCACCGCGGCGTCCGGCGGCGTCGACATGAGCGAGCTGCACGCCATCGGCCGGCTGCTCGACGGCAAGAGCGGCGATGACGACGAGGCGTGGTTCGACGCCTGCGTTAAAGTGGCGGACCGGGTGCGCGGCCATGCGGAAAAATTCCACGCCGGTGGACATCCGGTGTCGGCGTCGTCGTTCTTTCTGCGCGCGTGCCATTATTATCAGATGGGCGAACGCTTCCGCACTCCGAAGGACGCGCGTGCGCTCGATGCCTACCGCGCCGCGGTCGATTGCTTCCATCGCTTCATCGCGCTGTCCGGCAGCAAGATCGAGATCGTTGACGTGCCGTTCGAGGGCGGCGCGCTGCCCGGCTATTTTGTGCCGGCGCAGAATGCGCGCCCTGGCCGCGCGCCCTGCGTGGTGTTCTTCGACGGTCTCGATGTCACCAAGGAGATCCAGTTCCTGCGCGGCGTGCCCGACCTGGTGCGCCGCGGCATCTCCGTTCTGGTGATGGACGGCCCCGGCACCGGCGAGGCGATCCGCTTCCGCGGCTTGGTGCTGCGTCACGATTACGAAAAGGCCGGCAGCGCCTGCATCGATTACCTCGAGCAGCGCGCCGACGTCGACGCCAAGCGCATCGGCATCATCGCCATCAGCCTGGGCGGCTATTACGCGCCGCGCTGTGCCGCGCTCGAGCCGCGCTTTGCCGCGTGCATCGCCTGGGGCGCGATCTGGGATTATTACGCGACCTGGAAGAGGCGCATCGACGCCGGCTTCAAGGCCTCGATGTCGGTGCCCGGTCATCATATCATGTGGATCCTCGGCGCTTCCTCGCTTGATGAAGCATTGAAAAAACTCGAGCCATTCCGGCTCGACGGCGTGGTGCAGCGGATGCGCTGTCCGTTCCTGGTGGTGCACGGCGCCGACGACGAGCAGATTCCGCTGCAACACGCGCAAGCCCTGTATGATGCCTGCGGCTCGGTCGACAAGACGCTGCGCGTCTTCACCGCCGAAGAAGGCGGCGCGCAGCATTGCCAGCGCGATTATCTGTCACTCGGCACCGCGGTGATGTGGAATTGGCTGGAGGAGAAGCTCCAGCCGTAAGCGCCGGCGCAGAAAGGCCGCGGCAGTGGCTGACTTCGACCTCGCGGTGATCGGCGGCGGCATCAACGGCGCCGGTATCGCGCGCGACGCCGCGGGGCGCGGGCTGCGCGTCGTACTCTTCGAGCAGAACGATCTCGCCTCCGGCACGTCTTCGGCGTCGTCGAAGCTGATCCACGGCGGCCTGCGCTACCTGGAGCACGGCGAATTCCGATTGGTGCGCGCCGCGCTTGCCGAGCGCGAGATCCTGCTGCGCGCGGCGCCGCATCTGATCCGGCCGTTGCGCTTCGTGTTGCCGCTCAATCCGCAGCGCCGCTCCGCCCTGTTGCTGCGGCTCGGTCTTCTGCTCTACGACGGGATCGGCCGGCGCAAAATTCTGCCGGGGACGCGCACGCTCGATCTTGTCACCGATCCGGCCGGCCATCCGCTGCGCACCGCGTTTCGGCGCGCCTTCGAATATTCCGACTGCTTCGCCGACGATGCACGCCTCGTCGTGCTCAATGCGTTGGATGCCGCAGAGCGCGGCGCCTCGATCCGCCCGCGCACGCGCTGCGTGCGCGCCGAGCGCGGCGACGTGTGGCGCCTCGTTCTCAACGCGCGCGGCCGCCGCGACGAGGTGACGGCGCGGGTTTTGGTCAACGCCGCCGGCGCCTGGGTCGAAACAGTGGCGAATGTGGTGCTGCGGCAGCGCCCGGAACGACCGCGCCTTCGCCTCGACAAGGGCAGCCACATCCTGGTGCGGCGGCTCTACGACCACGACCGCGCCTACATTCTGCAGACTGCCGATCGCCGCGTCGTATTCGCCATTCCGTTCGCGCGCGATTTCACGCTGATCGGCACCACCGATCAGAGCTTCGCCGGCGATCCGGCTACGGTCGCTCCGACCGCGCCGGAGATCGATTATTTGTGCGGCGTGGTAAACGAGTATTTCCGGGCTTCGATCAAGGCAGCCGACGTGGTGTGGGCGTTTGCCGGGGTGCGCGCGCTTTACGACGAGGGCGCGCGCAAGCCGCAGGACATCGGCCGCGACTATGCTCTGGGGCTCGACGAGCGCTTCGGCGAGGCGCCGCTGCTCACGGTCTACGGCGGCAAGATCACCACCTATCGCCGGCTCGCCGAAGACGCGCTCGACCGGCTGGCGCACTTCTTTCCGCAATCGCGGCGCTGGACCGCGCAAAGCGCGCTGCCGGGCGGCGATTTTCCCTTTGACGGCATCGACGCGCTGCTCAGGCAAACGCTGCGGCAATGGCCGTTTCTCGGTGAGGATCACGCCCGGCGGCTGGTCCACGCTTACGGCACGCGGGTCCGCAACATTCTCGGCAACGCCGCGCGGCTCGACGATCTCGGCCGGCGCTTTGGCGCCGATCTGACCGCCGCGGAAGTGCGCTATCTGATGCAGCACGAGTGGGCGCAGAACGCCGATGACATCCTTTGGCGCCGCTCCAAATTGGGCCTGCGCTTGAACGACGCGCAGGCCGGCGCATTGGCCGACTTCATGGCAACGGAATCGGCCGCCAAGGCGAGCAGTACGTAGCCGCCATCGTTCAAATTTTACCGACCTCTTTCATTCGAATTTTATGCGTAGATGAGCAGAATAAGCGCGAAAATCGTCCTTCCCGGCAGATCAGGTCCGCCATGACGCCACTCACCGCCGAACTTGCCCAACGGATCGCCAATCTCAAGGTGCTGGTCGTCGACGACGAACTCACCATGCGCAAGGTGACGCGCTCGCTGTTGCAGGCGATCGGGGTCAAAACGATCTTCGAAGCCCATGACGGCCGCGTCGGCCTCGAAGCGGTGTGCACGGTGGCGCCGGACATCATTATTCTGGATTGGGAAATGCCGAGCCCCAATGGGCCGGAATTCATGCGCCACCTGCGTTCGCCGGCGAGCTTTCCGTTGCCCGACGTGCCGGTGATCATGCTGACGGCCTATGGCGAACGGTCGCGCGTGGTCGAGGCGGTACGGCTCGGCGTCAACGAATATCTGCTCAAGCCGGTATCTTCGTCGGCGCTGCTGGCGCGGCTCGTCGCCATCCTGACCAAGCCGCGCCGCATGGTGAAGAAAGGCGATTATTACGGCCCCGAGCCGCGCACGTTCTCGAGCTACAAGCCCGATCCGGACGCCGGCCTGAGCGACCAGATCGTGCTGATCAATTAAGATTGCGGCTTACAGTGCGACCGCTCCGCTGCAAAAGCGCTGTGCGCCGCAAGAACATGATGCGGCGTGTTTGATCGACTCATTTTACCAAGCCGCAATACCGCTATGGTCTGATCGTCGTGAAGGCGGCGCCTAGCGCTGCTTGAAATAAGTCCGCATCGCGTACCATGGCATCAGCACACCCCAACAAAGAAATTGACAATCTCGTCCAGTCACTGTCCGTGCTGGTGGTCGACGACAATCAATACATGCGCAAGATGGTCCGCAACCTCCTGGTCAATTGCGGCATCAAGGAGATTTACGAGGCGGCTGACGGGGTCGCCGCGCTCGATGCCATTCGCACTATGGCGCCGGACGTGGTCATCCTCGACTGGGAAATGCCGCTCTTGAGCGGCGCCGAGCTGGTCCGCATCGTGCGCTCGCCGGGTGTGTTTCCGATGCCTGACATTCCCATCATCATGCTGACCGGACATTGCGAGCGCTGGCGCGTGGTCGAGGCGGTGCGGCTCGGCGTCAACGAATACCTGACCAAGCCGGTGTCGGCGAAAGCGATCTACGACCGCCTGGTCTCGATCCTGGCGCAGCCGCGGCCGGTGGTGCAGCTCGGCGACTATTACGGACCGGAACCGCGCAAGCTGTTGTCCGAAACACTCGAGGACGATGCTGCGGTCGAGACGGCGGAGCCCGTCGCTGTCGCGGCGGCCGATTGATCGCTGCGGCGGCTGTTCGGCTGCCCACGTCGCCGCGTCGCGGCTAATTGGATTCCCACCTGCCCCACACATGCGCTAGGTATCGGCGGCACATCGCGCGTTGACGGCACGCGCGGTCAGGTTTGGGGAATCGATGCACACCGCGGCAACGACAACGGGATCGGCGTCAGCCGAGGGCACGGCGCGTCCGCTGCTGCGCATCGAAGGCGTCACCAAGCGGTTCGGCGACTTCGTCGCGCTCGACCAGCTCTCCCTCGACATTTACGACGGCGAATTCTTCGCGCTGCTCGGCCCCTCGGGCTGCGGCAAGACCACGCTGTTGCGTCTGATCGCCGGGTTCGAGCGGCCGAATGCCGGTCGCATCCTGCTCGACGGCGTCGATCTCGCGCGGGTGCCGCCGCACCGGCGTCCGGTCAACATGATGTTTCAGAGCTATGCGCTGTTCCCGCATCTGTCGGTGGAGGCCAACGTGGCGTTCGGTCTCAAGCAGGAAGGCTTGCCGCGGCACGAGATCGCCGGCCGCGTCGCCGACATGCTGGGCCTGGTCAGGCTGCAGAATTTCGCCGCGCGCAGGCCGCATGAGCTGTCCGGCGGCCAGCGCCAGCGCGTGGCGCTGGCGCGCTGTCTGGTCAAGCGGCCGCGCGTGCTGTTGCTCGACGAACCGCTGGCGGCGCTCGACAAAAAGCTGCGCGACGCGACCCGCTTCGAGCTCATGGAGCTGCAGCGCCAGCTCGGATTGACCTTCGTCATCGTCACTCACGACCAGAGCGAGGCCATGATCGTCGCCAATCGCATCGGCGTCATGGATCGCGGCCGGCTGATGCAGGTCGGCGCCGCGGCGGAGATCTACGAGCAGCCGAATTCGCGTTGGGTTGCCGACTTCGTGGGCGACGTCAATCTGTTCGAGGGCCGCGTCGGCGACGATCGCATGAGCGTCGAAGGCACTGCGGCCGGGAGGGTGCGGCTCGCTGTGCCGGTTGCCGCCGAACCGCGCACCAGGATCTGGGTCGCGGTGCGGCCGGAGCGGATGCGGTTGTCGCGCGATGCGCCGGGCACCGCCGACGAAAACTGTCTCGCCGGCACCGTCGCCGAGATCGGCTATCTGGGCGACCTGTCGGTCTATCGGATCCGCCTCGCCGACGGCTCGCTGGTCAAGGCGGCAGCCGCCAACAGCGGCGGTGCGGCGGCGCCGCGTCCGGACCAGCCGGTGTATCTGCACTTTTCGCCGAACGCTGCGATCGTGCTGACGCGGTGAGACGATGAAAGACGCCGCCACCAAGCCCAAGGTGCCGCTCGCGCAAAAACTCGTGGTCGCGCTGCCTTATGCGTGGCTGGCTCTGTTCTTTCTGGTGCCGTTTCTGATCGTGCTCAAGATCAGTTTTTCGCAGAGCGCGATCGCGCAGCCGCCCTACAGGCCGCTGCTCGATTTTGCCGTCGGCTGGCGCGGCATCGCGCAGTTTTTCGCCGGCCTCTCGTTCGACAATTATCGGCTGCTCGGCTCAGATACGCTTTATCTTTTATCTTACCTCAAGAGCCTGGAGATCGCGGCGTTCTCCACGCTCACATTGCTCGCGATCGGCTATCCGATCGCCTACGCCATGGCGCGCATGCCGCCGCGGCTGCAGCCGCTGCTGACGATCCTCGTCGTCCTGCCGTTCTGGACGTCGTTTCTCATCCGTATCTACGCGTGGATGAACATTCTGCAGCGCGACGGGCTTCTCAACAAGGCGCTGCTGGCGCTGCATATTGTGCGCGAGCCGCCGGTCTGGCTCTCTACCGATACTGCGATCTATCTCGGCATCGTCTATTCGTACCTGCCCTTCATGGTGCTACCGCTCTACGCCGTGTTGGAAAAACTCGACCAGTCGCTGCTCGAAGCGGCAGCCGATCTCGGCTGTCCGCGCTGGAAGACATTTTGGCTGGTGACCTTGCCGCTGTCGGCGCCCGGCATCGTCGCCGGCGTGTTGCTGTGTTTCATTCCGATCGTCGGCGAGTTCGTCATTCCCGACCTGCTCGGCGGCTCGCGCGCGCCGATGATCGGCCAGACGATCTGGATGGAATTCTTCGGCAACAAGGATTGGCCCGCCGCGGCTGCCGTCGCGGTCGTGCTGATCTGTCTGTTGGTCACGCCGATCGTGCTGTTTCAGCACCAGGCGATGCGGGCCGGCGAGCGAGGCTGAGCATGCGCAGGGTCACGGCCTTCAACCTTTCCGCCATCGTGCTCGGGATCGTGTTTCTTTATCTGCCGATCGTCGTCCTGGTGATCTATTCGTTCAACGATTCGCGCCTGGTCACCGTGTGGGGCGGCTGGACGACGCGCTGGTATGCCGAGCTCGCCGGCGACGCCGCCATCCTCAACGCCGCCTTCATCAGCCTGCGCGTGGCTTTCGTGGCGGCGAGCCTGGCGACGATCCTCGGCACGCTGGGCGCGGTTGCGCTGGTCCGTTTCGGCCGCTTTCGCGGCCGGCTGTTGTTCTCATCGATGATCTACGCGCCGCTGGTGATGCCGGAAGTGATCACCGGCCTGTCGTTGCTTCTCCTTTTCGTCGCGCTCGCCATCGACCGCGGCTTCTGGACTGTGGTGATCGCCCACACCACCATGGCGACCTGCTTCGTCACCGTCATCGTGCAGTCGCGGCTGGTCGACTTCGACATGAGCCTCGAAGAGGCGGCGATGGATCTCGGCGCGCCGCCGCTGCGCACGTTCCTGAGCATCACGTTGCCGCTGATCGTGCCGGCTATCGCGGCGGCCTGGATGCTGGCCTTCGCCCTGTCGCTCGACGATCTGGTCATCGCCAGCTTCACCACCGGGCCGGGCGCGACCACGCTGCCGATCCGCATCTATTCGCAAGTGCGGCTCGGCGTGAAACCGGAAATCAACGCGGTGTGCACCATCTTCATTGCCGTGGTCTGCATTGCGGTGCTTAGCGCCTCGCTTGCCGCCAAGTTGACGGCAGCGCGGGGCGCGCCGACGCGGCTATAGTGGCGGCGACTATTCGGGCTCAGTCCCGGCTCTCGCCCGGCGGCCGGAACAGATAGAGCAAGAACCAGACCGGCACGATGACGAGCGAGCCGAGCAGCAGGTTGGGCAGCGCCCACGCGAGCGCGGCGCGGGCCAGCTCCTCGAGCCGTGCGGTCGAGAGCCCGGCCGCGCGCATCAACTCGTCAGGGGTCAGGCCGAAATGCGCGAGGATCGTGCCGACGATCAGCGACGCGACCAGCACCTTGACCACAGTGCGAGTGAATCGCCCGAGCATGTCGGCCCCGTCACGCCAGCAAAGTCGCTGATTCGCGCGGGCCGAATCATAGAGCATGAACTGGAAAAAAGCGCGTTCCGGCCCGGAAGGCGGCTGCCGCTAACGCGCGTCTGCCGGCGCCGCGCCAGGCGGCGGCGCGGCAAACAGCTGGTCGATGACCGTGCGGACGGCGTCACCGGCTGAGTGCTTTTTCACCGCCTCGAGCAATGGGGCGGCGGCGTCGGAGTGCCGGATCAGGCTCGAAGCATCCGGCAGCACCAGCGGATCGTTCCAGGGGCCTTCCACCACGAACGGCAGTTCGAATGCGCTGGCGGTATCGGTCGACACCAGGGTGGCCTTGCCGTGCAGGTCGAGGTCGCGGCTCGGCAGCGACGCCTGGCCGGCCACTTTGAGCTGCACCGACGGACCGTCGACGTGCAGGTCGACGATCGACACCATGCCCTGCTCGATCTTGACGTTCAGCGCCAGCCGGTCGAACGGCGTGCGGCCACTGCGGAAGTCGCCATTGCCGGACAGCGGCCGCTTCTCCAGCCGCCGCAGCAATTGCTCGACGTTAATGCCGGTGAGCGCGCCGCCATGGGCCGCCACGCTTGCGGTCCCGTTGAGCGTGTGGGTCAGCGCCCAGATCGAACCGCCTGTGCCTTCGACGTCGAGCGCCAGCGTGCCGCGGCCTTCCAACTTGCGCAGCCCAAAAAGCTGGCCCAGGCAGTTGGCGAGATCGACGTCGACGAATTGTACGTGCGAGCTTACGGCAACGCCGCCATCGACGCTGCCCAGTCCGAATGAGCCGAGCGCCATGCCGCCGAACGATTGCGACTCGCCGATCGTGACGTTGAGCTGTCCGCTCCGCATATTCAGCGCGACCGCGGTGCGTCCGAGTTGAGCGTTGGCAAGTTTGATGCTGGCCGCAGACAGGCGCAGGTCGAGATCGAACGCTGCCAGCCCGTCGAGCGCGATCGGGAGTCGATCCCAGCTGCGGCTATTGATACCCATGACGCGGACGCCGGACACGTAGGGCGTGAAGTCGAGCGAGTCGGAGGCCAGCGTGCCCTGCACAGCGTGGTGCCCGTCGGTCGCCAGCGTCAGCGCGCCCTCGGCCCGATTGCCGTCGAGCTCGACGTTGACGTTGGTCAGTGAGACGACGTTGGCATCCATGCTGCTCTGGGCGCGCAGCGCGAAGCGGCCGAAGCCGCCGAATGGCGGTTTAGGCCGGCCGGTCCAATGCAGAGCCTCGCGCAGCGACGGCGAATTGACGGCAAGCGTACCGTCGAGCTTCAGCGTTGGCTGATCGCTGGCGGCGCCGTCGAACGTCACGTTCAATGGTGTCGAAGCAAGCCGGAATTTCAGGCTCGAACGTTGGCCGGTCAGAGCAGCCACAAAATCGCTAAGCGTCAGGCTGACGTCGACCGGCTCGTTGTTCCAGACAAAGCGGCCGTTGGCGGCAAAGCTGCGTGAGATCGACGGCCAGGCGAGCTGGCCTTCCAGGTTCTCGAGCCGCTCGTTGAGCTGCTTGCTGTCGCGCACCACCAGAATGGTGCCGTCGTGGATGACGATCTCGGAAAATGCGCCAGCGCGATTGGGATCAGGCTCGACGGCCTGCGCAAACGATCCGATCAACTTCGACCAATTCGACCGGCCGTCGGGCGACAGCGCGACGGTGACGGTCGGCTGCACCAAGGTCACGTCGGCGATTTCGATGCGTCCGGCAAGCAGCGGGAAATAGCGAAGCCGCGCGGTCAATTCCACGGACGTCAATGGCGGCGCCGGATCGCCCGGATCGCCGAGCACGATGTCACGGAAAGTCACTCTGGCGTGCGGGAAGATCGAGACCGAGACGGCGCCGCGCAGCGTCGGAGCAAGCCCGGTGACGGCCTGGATGTCCTTCTTGACCGCGTCGCGGACCGCATCGGTCGGGATCAGGAACGACAGTCCGACCAGCGTAACGAAAGCCGCCGCTACCAGGGCAGCGACGGCAATCGCGAGGCGCTTCAAACCACTAGCCGCGGTCACTGGACGCGCTTCCGATTGTTGCGGGGCCGATCAAAGATACCGAATGGCAGGCGGCGGCAAATTGCCGGGCCTCTGTGTCGGTTTCGTGGCCGGGATGCGGGCCAAACTAAGAAGAACACCCGAGAATCGCCCATTAAAGGTGCAGCCCAGGGCTGGCGATTTCGGCCGCCGACCAGGCTGGTCCGGCAGCCGTCTAACGGGCCGCCTGATGCCGCGCCGGCTGATGCGCCTGTGAGACCTCGGCGATCATTTTCTCGATGATCGCCTCGCCGAATGCGTTGAAATCCTTGGCCACCCGCACGAAGGCGGTCGGGCCGCCGATCACGTTATCGCGGTAGTAATTGGCCAGGCCGCCAGGCGGATTCGTATGGTCCGGATTCCATAACATCGGATTGGCGCTGAGGATGGGCAGGCCATTGATGGTGATGCCCTTGGCGACCGCCTCGTCGCGCACCACGGTGACGTCGCGGCCGGCATTGTTGGTGCCGTCACCTGATACGTCGATGGTTCGGCGCGCCGAGTCGTAAGGTGCTGCGGCGAGCTGCTCCATGGCGAACTCGATGGCGCCGCTGATCGATGTGCGGTCCGCGAACGAGCGCGGCGCTTCCAACAAACGATCGCCAAAGCCCTTGGCTGCCGCTCCGTTGCCGATCAGGGTCCACTCGACGACGACTTTCTGCTTGCCGATTCCGGACCACTCGACGAAGGTTGCGCCAATGCGAGCGTAACGGCCCGACGCGATGGCATCGAGCACGCGCTGATTGGCCAATGCCGATGCATAGCCGTTGCGCTGCAGCTGAAATTTTTCCATGTCGATGCTGCGCGACACGTCGGCGGCCAGCACCAGCAAGAGATCGACCTTGTCGGCGGCGGATGCGTGCGTCGGCACGAGCGCCAGAGCGACGAGCAGCGATGCGAAGACCGTGCGGGCAACGCGCATGAGTAGAACCTCGCTGCCGAAAGCGGCAGAAATCCGGCCGGCAGGAAGTCTATCCCAATTCGTGTTGCGTTTGACCGGCAGATCGCGGGCTCGGCGGCAAAGCATCCAGACCGATCCGTGTCACTGCGCAGCCAGGGGCCGGACCGGAAAAGCGACCTCGACCAGCGTCCCGGCGTTCGGTGCGCTCTGGATGCGGAATTCGGCGTGGTTGGCCGCGGCCAGTGCCTTGGTGAGCGGCAGGCCAAGACCGCTGCCGCCCGAGCTCCAGCTCGGCCCCGTCGCGGCGTGACTGAACGGATCGAGCGCCGCTTCGATGTCTTTTTCCTGCATGCCGGCGCCGGTGTCGCGCACCCGCAAGACCGCGTCGCCCGCGTCGGATACGCCCGTCGACACGATCACTTGCCCGCCCGGACCGGTGAAGCGGATCGCATGCGACAACAGATTGATCACGATCTGGCGCACCGTGCGCGGGTCGGCGACGATCTGTGACAGGTTCGGCGCCAGCGCGCTGCGGATGATGATGCGGGCGCGGTTGGCTTGCGGCTGCATGACGGCGACGCATTGCCGGGTGACGTCGTTAAGATCGAGACTGGCGAAGTTGAGATCAAGTTGGCCGCTCTCCACCTTCGATAGGTCGACCAGATCGTTGATCAGCGATACCAACTGCGTTCCCGCGGTATGGATGTCGGTGAGGTATTCGCGGTAACGCTCGTTGCCGATGGCGCCGAACCGTTCCGCCATGATCACTTCGGCAAAGCCGATCATGGAATTGAGCGGGGTGCGAATCTCGTGGCTCACCTTGGCCATGAACTCCGCCTTGGCGGCGGCGGCGTGCTGGGCGTCGCGGCGGGTCGAGCGGTCGAGCGCGTCCTTAATGCCCCGGACTTCGTCTTGCGCGGCTTCGAGCGCGCTTTGCAGCGCGCGCTGGTGGTCCTCGGCCTGGCTGCCGGTGACGATCAACGCCAACGCGGAGCCGCCGCGCCATGGCACGGCAAACAGCCGCCCTTCGACGGCAAGCCGGTCGCCGCCGCGGGTCTTTATGCAGAATTGGCGCGATGCGCTGCTCTCAGCCACTGCATCGGCATCTGGCTCGGCGAACAGCGCATTCACGCCGCCCGCAGCCGCAAGGGTGTCGAGCGAATCGTAGCTGGTCCAGTCGAGGAAAGCGCGGTTGGCATAAAGGAGCGCGTCCCGACGATAGACCAGAACGCCGGTCGGTATACGGTCGAGCAGGGCGCGCTCTGCGGACTGCTGCGGCGCTTCATCGGCGGCGGCGCCTGCATGTATCGCAAGTGGCGTAGCAGCCGCCACGTGTTCGTCGTCGGCGTCCGCAGGTGCGTCCTCGTGGCCGCGCAGCCGCGCGGTGAGTTCCTGCGCCAGTTCGCGGAACGCATTGCGTTCACCCGCGCTGAGGCTCGGCACCCTCGGATCGGCCGATACGGAGCGAAACGGCACCACGTTGGCTGCGGCAGCTTCCGGCGTGGGCTCGGGCTGCGGCGGGGGATCAATCGGTTTTGCCGCGGGGACTTCGCTACTGCGCGCCTCGGCTGGCGGCGGCATGAAGCCGATCGGCTGGCCGTGACGCACGCGCAGCAATTGATTGATCCGTGCGACGTCCCGGCACACGCCAAAGCCGCGGTAGCCGGCAAAGCCGCGATCGCGATCGAACACCGGCAGTCCCGACAGCTCGACGACCAGCCGCTCGCTGGAATCGTCGATCGGCCACGACACCTCGATGCCGCTCCAGGTTTCGCGCCTCGCCACCGCACGCGCCACCTGATCATCAGGGTCGAGCTTGAGCTCGGCGGTGATCTCGCGCCACGGCCGGCCGCACGCCGCAATGGTACGCGGACCGACCAGCGCCGTGAATTCGTCGGAGCCTACGGCAAAGCGGCCGTTTGCGTCCATCTGCCAGACGAAGCGCAACGGCTGCCGGCGCTGCGCGGCCGCTTGACCGGGAGATGTCGCATTCCCGCTGGACAATGCCCGCGCATCAGCTGGGGACGACAGGGCTTCGACTGCGGGTTCTGCCGAGGGTAATGACAGCGCGAGCACGCGCGATTCGCCGTCGCCCAGTCGATGCAGCGCAACGTCGATGTGGCGCTCGCTCAGGCGCGCCGTTCCGCTGGCGTGTCCCGATGCCATGGCCTCGGTCACCAAAGCGTCGAGACCAAGCGCTTCGAGAGTCGTGATGCCGTCGAGCTGCTGCAGCGCATCGGCACCGCCATGAACAAGCGTGCCGTCCGGCGCGAAAACCGCGATCGTGGCATCATCGGCAAACAAGCGCCGTACGCGCTCGGCAAGCGTAAGCGTCGGTCCAGTGGGCTCGGCGGCGGCAACCAAGATCGCGGCGCGATCGGGCAACGCGATACGCGAGCAGAGGCAGGTCAGCGGTGCGAAACGGACACTAAAACCCCGCAGCCGCTCAAGTCGCTCCTGTCCGGCTTCCGGAAGCGTCGCGGCCAACCGCGCAATCTGTGCCGCACTGGTGCTGCCGGGGTGAAACTCGAAGGTGGCGCATGCCTTGGCGTTTGCGGCGCCGAAAATCGCCGCGCCGACCGCGTTCGCCCAGATCAGGCGCGTGCCATCGGCGCTCCACAGCCATGCCGGCTTAGCGCTCGTCGCAACGGCTGCAAGCCGCGGAACGTGCAGAAGAAGGGCGAGCTCGGTCTCTCCTGGAACCATGCGACGGAACTCGTTGCCTAAGGATTTCTTAATAATGCGAGCGCTCTGCCGCGTCCATGATGCGCTCAAGCCCGAGGGCCTGCAGCCTGCAATAACCTTAATGGCCACGCCGCTGGCTGCCGCGCAGAGCTGAAGCGCTGTGCTTGGTGCCGGCGGTGGCAATTGGCGCTATTATCGCGTGCCGTCCGCTTCGAAAGGACCGAACATGGCCAAGGATCCGTTGGAGCATTTCGCGATGCCGCAGGAGATGCGCTCGTTCGCCGAGCAGAGCATGGCGCAGGCGCGCAAAGCCCTCGAAACCTTCATCGACGCGGCAAGCCAGGCGGTTGGGCAGATGCAGGGCCGTGCCGAGGCGGTGCACGGCAGTGCGAGCGAAATCGCCCACAAGTCGATGCAATATGCTGAGCAGAACGTCGCGGCGACGCTCGAATTCGCCCAGCAGCTGATGCGCGCCAAAGACGCCGCCGAGGTCATGGGCCTGCAATCCGAGTTCCTCGGCCGCCAGATGCAGACGCTTTCAGCCCAGGTTCGCGAACTTGGCCAAAGTGCTGCCAAAATCGTGGTGGATTCCACCCGCGCCAAGCTCTGATTTCCGACCTTCTCTGAAGTCCGCAGGCTCCCGTTGCTCGGCCAAAAACCGAGCGCGAACAGGCTATTACGTCAATTTTGTGCATCGCAATAATTTCTATTGCGATGCACCAAATTCGGTGCTATATAAGACACCGAAAGCCCAGTCCGAAAATGTATGGCGTTCGGCCCGTGGGCATTGGCAATGCGATCGGCTTTGTGCGACGGGCGGCGAGGCCAACCGAACACCGCGAGTGAACAGCCCAAGAGCGAAGGACCCAAAAAGGATCGTGTCATGGCAGAAGCCGCAACTGCAACTCCTCCCAAGTCGAAGAGCAAGCCTGCAGCCAACCCCTTCGAGATGCCGAAGTTCGAAATTCCTAAGTTCGAGATTCCGCAGGTCGAGATGCCGGCAGCGTTCCGCGAATTCGCCGAGCGCGGCGTCGCGCAGGCCCGCGATACCTACGAGAAGATGAAGGCGGCCGCCGAAGAGGCCACCGACGTGCTGGAGACCACCTATTCGACCGCTACGCGGGGCGCTTCCGATTACGGCCTGAAGATGATCGAGGCGGCGCGCATCAACACCAACGCGGCGTTCGATTTCGCCGGCGAGCTGATCACGGCCAAGACCTTGTCGGAAGTCATCGAGTTGTCGAGCGCCCATGCGCGCAAGCAGTTCGAGACCTTGACCCAGCAGAGCAAGGAACTCGGTGCGCTGGCCCAGAAGGTCGCGACCGAGACCGCCGAGCCGATCAAGAACGGCGTGAACAAGGCGTTCAGCAAGGTCGCCTAACCCGACCGACTGGACGGACGGATCGAGGGGAAAGCCCGGGCCTCGCCCGGGCTTTTGCTTTTTCGGGGCCGCGCTCCGCCGCCTGGCCGTCTTGCCAAATGCCAGGCCGGCTCATAGGTTGCCGGCGTTTTGCTGTCGCCGGACCGTGCAGCTGTAGCTCAGTTGGTTAGAGCGCCTGACTGTGGATCAGGAGGTCGGTAGTTCGAATCTACCCAGCTGTACCAGCGCGCAAACCAAGAACTTAGAAATAATCGCGGCGGCTCGCTCTGCTCCATTATCGCGTGGTGGAGCGCGCCCGATCGATGCGCAACCGTTCCATATCGTGTAGATCGTCGACGCGGCATTGTCCGGCAAGGATCGGACCGAGCCGAAAGGCCAACCGCGCATCGAGCTGTCCCGAAAAACGCACGCCGAGCTGCATGGCATCGGCGCGGAACAGGACCGGGCTTCCGCTTCCTTCGACGGTCCAGCAATGGCTGTACTGAGCGGGCAGAACCAGTATCGAATGTCCGTCGCTGGTCGCGGTGAGATGGAAGCCGTATTTGGTGTAGACCAATTCGACTTGGCGCGCCGGCACCAACGGGCGATCGAGCACGCCGCCGTCCATGGTCACGACGGTGCGGCTACCGTCGAAATCGGCTTGATGCATGGCGCGCATCGCATCTGCGAAATCATTCGCACGCACCTCTTCGACAGGCGAATAGTTGCCCAGGTTCGGATTTGGCAGCTCGACGAGATGCAGCGTCCCCGAACCGCGTGTTTGTAAGCTCGCGACCTCGCGGCCCGCCGTCGTTGCCGTATCGGTGATGACGTAGCGAACGCCCCATAGCGCCATCATGAGCGGGTTGACGCGCGTCATGACGATCGTGGACCGCAGCTGATGGTCGGCGGCCGCGGATAGAAAGTCGGTCAGGGTCAGATAATAAGGCGGCGTGATAAAGGTATGATACTGGAAGAGCGTCGGAATATCGAAATTCCATAGCCCTATGGTGCGGTGATCGTTACCCGTATCGAGTATGAGGGCTTCGGTGGAAGCGTGAATTTTGATCCAATCGCCGTGCTCGCCGGGCGGCACGCCATCGAAGGTTGCCACCATCCCGCGGAACCGCTCGCCAGCACGAAGCGAGACCCGTTGCCGCAACAGCTCGGTGATCGGTGTCGCGCGGATCGAATGCCAGGGATTGGCGGTGCAGTCATTGGGGCGACTGTGCCTGAGCGCGCCAAGGTTATGATCCGCCACCGCCGCGATGACGCCCAGCAATACCAGCGACGCGCTGCGCGATCGCAGCCATCCGGCCGCTTGTTTCATGACGTCGAACGGCGAAACCGTTCCGGTCGGAGCGATCTTTTTGGCGACACGCTCAACATGCCGGCGCCACCAAAGCGGCGCCAGATCAAGTGACACAACAAACAAGCTCAGGACGAACCGCAGCATCGCCGCCATGGCAATCGCGCAGAAGATCAGGCTGTACGGCCATATGCCGGTCTCGAAATAAATCGGCCAGGAGCCGCGGTAGTCGACGGCCCGGAAGGCGAACCAATAGGCGAGCGGAAAGTATAAGGCGCTGGCGATCAGATGGGTGATGGCGAACAGCTTGAGGCGGCCGGTGCCGACCGCGGCCGTCAACAATGCGCCGGCAATGCCGAGCACGATGACGGCGGCAGCAAGCTCCGTCCAGAACAGCACGGAGAAGGCCATCCAGCCGCCGAGCGGATGCTCGATTTCGTCGGGGAAGAACCGAAACGCGGTGTACCCGATGGTGCCGTAATAGTAGGTGAAGACGCCGAGCGCCGCTAAGACAATGATTATCAGCAAGGCGGCCGAAATACGCAGCGCTGCGTCGGTGATCCCTCGGGTGGCGAGCAGGGATCCGGCCGAGTAGATTGCGACGATCGGCACGATGAACAGCACGTGCGGCGCCTCGCTGACGACGGCGAGCAGCACGCACAGCGTCGGCGCGAGAACGAGCAGCGCCGCGCGGGCGCTGAGCGGGCCCGCAAGTCTCCAGAACGCCGCAACGATCAAGCATCCGAGCCCGGTGGCTTGAAACCAATATGGATTGTTCTCGAAAAATGGCATGAAAGTCGCCGTCTGGCCGGCGAGTCCCGCGGCGGCGAGGATTGGCATCAGAAAGGCCGCGATCAATGCGGTAGCTCGATCGGCTTGGACCGCTCGCGCAACCGCATATATGGCCGACGCCAAGAACACGCTGAAAACGACGAAAATGAACGGCTTCGCCGGCGGCGTCGCGCCCAACAGAAGGGCGAGCGCGTGCGGCAGCAGATATTCGGGATTGAGCGGATACCAGGCGTCGAAATTTCCCGAAAGCGCATCCACTCCGGTCTGACTGAACAGCGGCCGGTTGAACGCCTCGTAGGCGAACATCGATCGATACCAGGTGCCGTCGAGGCCAAGCATCAGGCAAGCTTGGTTTTGCCAAAACGCGAGGCCAAAGATCGCGATCGCAACGACCACGAATGCTGCGACAACGCGTCCTGAGAGGGATTCCGCCCCCGGCTTTGAGAAACTGTCATCGAACCAGCGCTGCATTACTACCGGCGCGTTTTGCGAGTGCGACAGCGTTCACGCCACCTACTTGGGCGCCTGACCATCTATCAGGTTATGCCACGTCGCTGCCAGTCGTATCGCGGCAGCTGTTCGGCCAAGCGCGGACCTGGCGTGAGCGGACCGAAACCACGTTCTTGTCCCAAAAAACTTGACTCAAGCTTGCGCTGACGATTGCAATGGACCGCTATGCGGAAGCGAAAAAGGCAAATCGATCTCAGCATCGGACGCGGTTTCGCGGCGAGCTTCATCGCCACATCCGGTGCGCTCGATAGTCCTTTTGTGCTTCTCGACATCGGCGCCCGCGATGGCATCAATCCGCGCTGGCTACCGCTCGAGCCGGCGATGCAGGTCTTCGGCTTCGACGCGATTGCCGACGTAGCGGCGCCGAACGCCCGCCATCACTATTTCAAGATCGCACTCGGCGAACGCGACGGCGAATGCCGCTTCCACGTCCCGGAGAATCTCTATGAGGCGCAGGTTTCACCCCAGGGAAGCTGCATCGTTCCCATGGCCAAGCTCGATACGTTATGGACGACGCACTCTTTGCCCGCGGCCGACTTCATCAAAATTGACTGCGAAGGTTACGAACCGGAAATTCTGCGCGGCGCCGAGCGCTACCTGGCCGCGTCCAACTTGTTGGGAGCGGAGATCGAAACCAATTTTTATTTAAGTCCCACGCTGCCGCTGTCGCACTTCGCCGCCGTCAACGCGGCCTTGGTCAAACATCGTTTACTGGTGGCAGACCTCGGCTTTGTGCCTGTAGAACGGTTGGCTTGGAATGGCATCTGCGACGCCCTCTTTGCGCGCCACTTCATCAAGGAGCGGACTGACGGCGGTGTTTACGCCTTCAGGGCGCCTGAACAAGATCCATCGTTTGATGCGATCCTGAAGATGATCGCGATTTTCGATTTGTATGCGCTGGTCGGACCAGCCGTCGCCTTGGTCAAAGAATACCGCGAGCTGCTGTCGCGTCGTATCGATCCAGATGCACTCTTGGAAAAGGTCATGCTGTCGCAACCGCTGGCGATTGAGAACCACCTGCCGCACCTTGGCCTCGGCCTGTGGACCGCCATTAAGCGCCTCGCAATTCGCGCTGCCAGGCTGCGCGGCTCGATCACCGCGAACTGACGTCATCCCGGCACTTGCGCAGTGCGATTGACTAACCTGTCGCGCGGTCGCGCCACGCAAATGAGCGTCGTGCCAAACGGCATGGGCACCGAGCCACGCACGAGAGCGGCCTCGATTCGCGCCAGACCGTAGAGTGCCGCATTACAGGACCGGGGCAGTGGCCTGATGTCGGGCGGGCGATCCAGACGCGGTGATTTGGACGCGAGCGCCTTGAGTGCTTTCATGGCAAAGATGATCGGAGCGCCGAAGCTGGTGAAATAATTGGCAAACAGCACTTCGAAGCCGGCCGCGCGAAGCAATTCGACGAAAGGCCTCAAGCGGTAGCGGCGCGCCGCCATGTCGGCAATGTCGACCTCCCGCGCCAGAGTTCCGAAGGCGGGCTCGGTGACCAATAGCAAGCCATCGGATCTCAACAGGCGGCGGGCTTCCTTCAGCGCGTCGAGGTCGCTCTTGATCCAGGCGTGATAAAGAACGTTGAAAACCGTCGCCACGTCAAAGCTTTTATCCGGAAACGGCAACGCCCGGTTCAGGTCAAGGCGAACGAGCTGACAAGCCGGGCAGGCTTTGCGTGCGAAGCTCAGCGCGATGGGCGATAAATCGACGCCGACGGTCAGCGACGGTCTTAAGTGTTCGAGCAACCGCAGATTTTGCCCGGTGCCGCAACCGATATCGAGATGCCGGCATCCGGCTTTGAGCCCGAACTTGTTGAGCAGATCAACGCTCAGACTGCGCCGGTTGCGACCCCACCAATGGTCGCTCTGAACGGCGAAAACTTGCGCGTAAAGAGCGGGATGCATCGCGCCCGATCTCAATCGCCGCGTTTGCGTGCCGTGACGATCAGGGTATCGGCCCAAAAACCGCTGGCTTTGCGCGCAAAGGCGCTGAGCTGCCAAAAATGACTGCCAGTGGCAAAGCGCGGCTCTTTGTCAAAGCCGACGGTTTCCAGGAGCCGCGCCAAGGGATCGCCAATGCGACGGCTGAGCACGAAATACATGTGCCGCGCGCCGATCGCCGTAACCGCGAATCCGCAATCCTCGATCGCTGCGGCAAGACTGCGTTTAGAAAAGAAGCGGACGTGTCCCGGATGCTGAATTTCGCTGGGTGCATAGCCCAGCAAGCTCAATAGCCGATAGGCCCAGAATGCCGAGTTCGGCGTCGACAGCAGCAGCGTACCGTCTCGCTTCAGCACAGCGCGCAGATTTCGCAAAAACCTCGTCGTATCGACGCAATGCTCGATGACTTCCGATGCATAGACCAGGTCGAACGTATCGTCCGGAAACGGCAGCGGCTGCGCTGCGATGTCGGCGATGAAGCCCTTGAGGCCCCGGGCGCGAAGTTTCTCGATGGCCACAGGCGACACGTCGATGCCGAACACGTCGTGGCCGCGCTGCGTCAACTGCGCCGCATTGAGTCCGGTGCCGCAGCCGACGTCGAGAATGCGGAGTGGCCGATCCGACGGGACCATGGACCGCATGAAACGCTTGCTGCTCCGCTCGTATTCGCCGCCGCTGCGATAATGAGCATCCGATATCCGCTGCTCCAACGCCGCGTTGCTCATGTGGCAAACTCCAGCCGCGACAGGCTCCGCGACGCATGGTCCGTCCCGCAAAGCTGTCTCATGCCGAAGCGGGTCGCGGCGAACTATACGCACTTGGCCCGGATCGGCGCAAACGATCGCGGCGCGACCAGTCAGGGCCTGTTGCGCGGTGTGGGCGATCCTGTTTATGTAGACGGCTTTCAGTGCGTTGAGGGACGCGTAAGAGGGTCCGTTGAAGATATTGATCCTTGGGGGGGACGGCTTTTGCGGCTGGCCGACATCGTTGCATCTTTCAGCGTTTGGACACGATGTCATCATCGTTGACAGCCTGGCGCGGCGGAACATCGACAACGAGCTGGAAACATCGTCGCTGACACCGATCCAGCCGATCGGCGCCCGGGTCGCGGCGTGGCGTGAGGTCTCCGGCCGCACCATCGAATTCCACAAATTCGACGTCGCCGAGAACTATCATCGTTTGCTGACGCTGATCGCCGAAACGAAGCCAGATGCCGTCGTCCATTTCGCCGAGCAGCGGGCGGCGCCGTATTCGATGAAGTCGTCGTTTCACAAGCGCTATACCGTCAACAATAATCTGAATGCGACCAACAACCTTCTTGCCGCGGTCGTCGAATCCGGCGTCGACACCCACGTGGTTCACCTGGGCACCATGGGCGTTTACGGCTATGGTGCGGCTGGCATGTCGATTCCGGAAGGTTATCTGCCCATCAAGGTGGACGCGGCGGATGGCAATGTCATCCGCCGGGAAATCCTGTTTCCCGCCGATCCGGGCAGCATCTATCATCTAACCAAAACCCAGGATCAATTGTTGTTCGCGTTTTACAACAAGAACGACCGGGTTCGGATCACCGATCTTCATCAAGGTATCGTCTGGGGCACGCAGGTCGAAGAGACCGAGCGGGACGAGCGGCTGATCAACCGCTTCGACTATGACGGCGACTTCGGCACCGTGCTCAATCGCTTCCTGGTCGAGGCGGCGGTCGATCATCCGCTAACGGTGCACGGTAGCGGCAATCAGACTCGCGCCTTCATCAATATCCAGGATACGGTCCGTTGCATCGCGCTTGCGATCGTCAATCCGCCGCAAAAGGGCGAGCGCGTGCGCATCTTCAATCAGATGACCGAGACGTTTCGTCTGATCGATCTGGCGGATTTGGTCTCGTCCTTGACCGGCGCAAAGATCATGCACGTCGAAAACCCGCGCAAAGAAGCCGACGCCAACGAACTGAAGGTCGACAACCGCGGGCTGGTCGGTCTCGGATTAAGGCCGGTCACGTTGCAAGCGGGCCTCTTGAAGGAGATCACGGCTATCGCCAAGAAATATGCCGCGCGCTGCGATCTGAGTAAAATTCCCTGCGTCTCACGCTGGTAGCTTCCGAGAAGCGGCTATGAAGATATTGGTCACAGGGGGAGCCGGGTTCATCGGGTCGAACCTGGTGCCGCATCTGGCGGAACTCGGGCACGACGTCGTGGTGCTTGACGATCTTTCGTCCGGCCAATCGATTCCGCCTGCACGAGCAGGGGTCCGCTTTTGCCGCGGCGACTTCCTCGACCAGGCCACGCTGGGTGAATGCCTCGACAGCAGCGAAGTCGTCGTCCACTTGGCGGCCATGTCCGGGGTCATGGATTCGGTTGCCGACCCCGCCGCGTGCTTTGCCACCAATGTCGAAGGCACATTTCGTCTTTTGGACATGGCCCGCCGCTGCGGCATCAAGCAGTTCGTCAACGCCTCGACCGGCGGCGCCATTCTGGGTGAGGTTGCGCCGCCGATCTCGGAGGCCATGGCGCCGATGCCGCTGTCGCCCTACGGCGCGTCGAAGCTCGCGACCGAAGGTTTTTGCTCGGCCTATCTCGGCTCGTATGGGCTGCGCTGTCTGTCGCTACGCTTTTCCAACATCTACGGCCCGCATTCCGCGCACAAGAAGAGTGTCGTCGCCGCCTTCATCAAGCGTGCGCTTCGCGACGAGCCGCTGATCGTCTACGGCGACGGCACCCAGCAACGCGATTATCTTTACGTCGGCGATCTGGTGCGCGGTATCGCCGCTGGAATCGCGTGCGGCGCGACCGGCACCTTCCAGCTTGGTTCGGGACGGCCGACCGCGCTCCTCGCCTTGATCCCGGCGCTCGAGGCAATATCCGGCCGCAGGTTTGAGGTCAGATACGCGCCGCGCCGCGACGCCGAGATTCACTCGACCTGGTGCGACATCGGCAAAGCGGCGAGCGAGTTCGCCTACACGGCGCCGACAACGCTGGTCCAGGGCCTGCGCCAAACCTGGGACTGGTTCGTCGCCAACAGCGCGGCATGGTCCCGGCAAAAAGTGCTGACCGCGGCTGATTGAGACCGACAATGGCCGAGCTCATTCCATTGCAAAGCAACAGGGGCGGCGACGAGCACGAGGCCACGGTCGTATCCATCGTCATACCGCTCTATAACGAACAGCATTTCTTGCAGGACAATGCTGACAGCCTGGCCCGAATTTTCGATGACGTGGTCGGTCCCGGCCGCTGGTCCTTTATTTTCGTGGAAAACGGCAGCGCCGATGCGACCGCGAGTCTCGCCGACGCCGTCGCCGCGCGCCATCCGCCGTCGCGGGCGCTGCATCTGCCCAAGCCGAACTATGGCGTGGCGCTGAAGACCGGCCTGCAGGCTGCGACCACGAAATGGGTGTTTCTGCTCGACATCGAGCAATGGGACCTGCCGTTCATCACCTGGGCATGGCGCCACCGCGAGTCCTATGATGCATTGATCGCATCAAAGCGCGCGGACGCCACCATCAATCACCAGCACTTCTATCGGCGGCTTCTCAGCTGCGGCCTCAATGGGCTGCTGCAGGTTCTGTTGCAGTATACCGGCACCGACACCCATGGACCGAAACTGCTCGACCGTGTCTCGCTGCAAGCCATCATCGATGCCTGCGAGCTCGACCGCGGACAATACGACACCGAGCTGGTGCTGCGGGCGATCCGCGGCCAAAAGCGCATCATCGAAGCGCCCAGCGAGTACCGCGAGCTGCGACCCAACCGCAATTGGATGGTGAAGAAGATCTTCTGGAACATCTGGGCGTTGGCGCGGCTGGTCAAAGTCATGAAGCACGTGCCGTATGAAGGACTTGCCCGTTACTATCGCGTGGCGCGTGAGGACGTCCTGGCCGAAGCCGAACGGCAACGTGAGCCGGCGCCGGAAAGCCGTCGTGTTTAACGCGCCGCAGCCGCGCTCCCGCCTCTACACCAAGGCCGCCGATTATGCCGGTTTGTTGAGCGGTGGGTTGTTCGGCAGAAGCCGCGGCGAAGAGGTAGCGGAGTTGGAGCGGGCGCTGGCCGCTTATCTCGCGATCGGTCACGTCATCGCGGTCCCGCAGGCGCGGGTCGGAATTTATCTGGCCATCAAACATCTGGTGCGACGCGGCCGCAAAGTCATTCTCTCGCCGTACACGATCGCCGATGTCGTCAACATGGTGGTCTGTGCCGGCGCTGTGCCGGTCTTTGCCGACATCGCCGCCGACGGCAGCTGCAATATCGACCCGAACGCCGTCGCCAATCTGCTCGGCCGCGAGCGCGACGTCGGCGCCGTCATGGTCACGCATTTCTACGGTCTCGCCTGCGACATGGAACCGATACGGCAGGCATGCACGCGCGCCGGAGTGCCGCTGATCGAGGACGCCGCGCAGGCGTTCGGCGCAAGAGCGTCGGGTCGGTTCGTCGGCACGCTTGGGCAGGCGGGAATTTTCAGCTTCGGCTTATTGAAGAACATTACCGGATTTCTCGGCGGCGCCGTGGCGACCGGCGATCCCGATCTGGCGCGGGCGATCCGCGCCGAATTGAAATCTTATCCGGTCACGGCGCGCCGCGATTTGTGGAAAAAGGCGGCCAAGGGTGCGGCGTTCGATATCGCCACCGAGCCGGCCATCTTCGACTCGGCTGTCTACTGGCTGTTCCGCCGCGCCTATCTGAAGCAAAAGGAGTTTTTCAAGAACCAGCTCGACACTGACGCCAATCCGGTCGCCTGCACCGAATTCCCCAAGCGCTACGCCTGCCGCATGTCCGAGGCGCAAGCCGCCATTATTCGCACGCAGCTTGCGCGCTGCGACGCCCAATCGGCGGAGCGCATCGGCAAGGCGGCCCTTTATCACGCCGGCCTCAAGGACGTCGCCGGCCTGACACTGCCGCCGTTCCGCCAAGACGGCTCGCACATCTATTTGTACTATACGATCCTGGCGCGCGACCGCGATGGCTTGGCGCGGTCGATGACACGGCAGTACCGCGACGTCCAAGTCAGCCATCACCGCAACTGCGCCAGCCTGGCCTGCTTCGCTGAATTTTCGCGCCCCTGCTCCAACGCCGAAACTGCGTCGCGCCAGGCGCTCTACCTGCCCACCTATCCGGGCTACCGGCTCGATCAAGTCGAGGCCAATATTGCCGCGATCCGCCGCTACGCGCAGGACCAGAAATGGACATAGCGGTCATCGGCAGCGGCTTGGCCGGCGTCTTTGCCGCCCGCACGCTTGCCGCGCGCGGATTAAAGGTGACGATGCTCGACGTCGGCGAGACGCTCGACTCGCACCGCACTGCGATCGTTGCGCGGTTGCGTGAGCTTGAGCCGGAGGCGTGGCCGCCGGTGGACCGCGAGCTCATTGCCGCCAACGCCACGGTCGGCGGCGACGAACTGCCGAAGAAGATGCATTTCGGCTCGGATTACATTTACGCCGAGCATCGTCCGTTCGCGCGGGTCATCACCAACACCACGGGCCGCGCGCCGTTTCCGACCTTTGCGCGCGGCGGATTTTCCAACATTTGGGGTGCCGCGGTGTTGCCGCCCGATTCCTGCGACATGGCCGACTGGCCGATTTCGCGCGGCGCGATGGAACCGTATTTTCGTAGCGTGGCCGAAGCATTACCGTTGTGCGGCGACGGCGGCTCGCTGTCGCAGTCTTTCCCAGCGTATAGGAGCGCGCTCGGCCATCTCGAACCCGGACCACAAGGTGCGGCTCTGCTCGACGATTTGGGCCGCGTGAAAAGCCGGCTTGCCGCCGCGCATGTGCTCTACGGACCGGCGCGGCTCGCGATCCACACTGCCGGCGATGACTTCGTCCTGCCGTGCAACGGTTGCGGTCAATGCTTCACCGGCTGCGCGCGCGGTTCGATCTTCTCGACGGTCCCGATGCTGGAGCAGATGATTCGTCGCCGGGACATCGATTACCGCAGCGGTATCTTTGTTAAGTCCATCAAGGAGGACGAGGACAAGGTCCGGCTTGAAATCGTCGATCTTGCCAACGGCGCAGGCGAGCTGTCCTGTAGGGCTGTATTCATTGCCGCCGGGCCGCTGAACACGACGGCGATGCTGCTGCGCTCTGCTAATTATTTCGATCGCCCGGTCAATCTGAAAGAGAGTCAAAAATTCCTGGTGCCGGCGCTGCGATCGCGCCCCGCGGCGACCGCCATCGAAGAACCCTCAGTCACGCTCGCTGCGGCGTTCATCGAAGCCAAAGTGCCGGATTTGTCCGACCATTGGGTGCACGTGCAGATGATCCCGATGAACGAGATGATCGTCAGCGGATCGCGCCTGCCCGGACTGCGATCGGCTTGGGGGCGCCGGTTGTGGGCGCCGGTGCTGCGTCGCGCCATGATCGCCTGGTGCGGCATGCATTCCGACCATTCCTGCAGCCTGGAGCTGCGGCTACTGCGTGCGCCGAACGACGTCCACACAATGTCGATCGCGCTCAATGTTTCGCAGCAAGCGCGCCACGCCGCGCGCGCCGCCGCGCGGCGGCTTGCCGGCACTCTTCGCCAAGCCGGCCTCTATCTGCAGCCACGCATGATCCGCTTTTCCAATCCGGGCTCCGGCACCCATTGCGGCTCGTCGTTTCCGATGCGCACGCGGCCGTCCGCTCCATTCGATACGGATGTCCTGGGCCGGCCGTTCGGTTGGCGGCGCGTGCACGCGGTCGACGCCAGCATATTGCCGTCGATCCCCGGCACGACGCTGGCCTTCGCCGTGATGGCGAACGCCGCCCGCATTGCCGAGCAGGCGCCGATCGAATGACCATGCAGGGCCTTCGGATTGTTGCGGCGCGCGGTTACGGCAACTCGGTCGTACGGCGAACCATCTTGTTGCTGTGTCTGATGGGGCCGGCCTTCGCGGTCAATCTGCTGCTCTATTATGTGGCCGCGGAATTGCTGGCGCCGGAGCCGTTCGGCCTGTTTTACGTTGCCGTCACCATCAGTAACGTCCTCTACTCGGGCTCGTTCGTACTCAATCTCTTTTTTACCCGCCACCTCACCTTCATCGTCAACGCGGCGTCCGCAGCCGCAGCCCATGCTGCGCGCAGGCCCATTCGGCAGCGGGTGGTGCGTTACGGCGCCGTCGCGGCGGTCGCATGCATCCTTTTGTTGTTCGGCCTGGGCCAGAAACTCGGCGTTCAGTCGTGGCCGATCATCATCCTGGTCGTACTCGACGCCTATAGTGCCTACGTGATCGACATCGATCGCGCCGTCCTGCAAAGCCTGCGCAAGACCGTTTATTTAGGCGGTCTTTCCCTGGTCTGGATGCTGCTGCGGTTTCTGCTGGGTGTCGGCGCGATGGTATTGCTCGGTACGGCGGCGGGCGCGTTGCTCGGGATCGTGGTCGCGTCTTTTATGGTGATCGCCGGTCTTGCGTTGCTGTTTCCCGCCGCGGATGCCGATTCGACGGCTGAACTGCCGCTGCCGCCGTTTCGAGCGCTCGTTCCGGTCGTTCTCGGCTACGGCAGTCTGATCCTCGTTTCCAATGCCGATGTGCTGCTGGCCTATTTGCTGCTGCGCGGCGATACGCTTGGCGTCTATTCGGCTTCGTCGGTATTGCCGAAGGGCATCCTAGTCGTCGTCACGCCGCTGTTGCAGATGCTCTATCCGATGATGGTATGGCACGATAAAGCTCCGCCGAACCTCCGGCTGATCGTGCAAAAGTCGGCGGGCACCATATTCCTGCTGTCGAGCGCCATGGCGCTTGCCGTGTTCGCATTCTCAGGACTGCTTTGCGGGGGCTCGTGGGGCCTGCGATTGTGCCAGCCGTTGCCGCTCGAATATCTGCTGGCCGCGACCGTGATGCTTTCAGTGCTGCGCGCGCTGGTGCTGATTCAGTCGGCGCGCGGGCGCGATTGGATGGCGGTTTCGCTTTTGCTCCCAGCCGCCGCCTATCTGTGGGTCGCGGCAGTTTCCGACCATAGCGTCGAAACGCTCGCTACCGAATTCATGGCATTTACCAGCTCGTTGTTGCTGTATTTCTGCATCGTCAGCCTGATCGTCGATTATCGTAGCCGCGGTGCTCGTCTGCCGTCATAGCGTTGTGGAAGGCGGAACGATTCCCGCTCAGCCGTTCAAGGCCCTGCCGTATCTCGCCGTTTTTGCTCGCTTGCCGGTATGCAGGCCCTTGTGCGCAGCGATGTGGTGACGCTTGTGCCAAGCGCTGCCATGGCCGCTGTGCTGCGCGAGATGGTGGCGCTTTTTGTATAATGCGACGTGTTGAGTGCCGCCGCCGCCGCGGTGACTAATGTATTCCTTGCCGTCGATCGGCCCGACATGCGGCGCATCGCGATCGCGATACGGCCGGCCGATGCCGAAATCCTTGCCGTGCGCGTCGATCCACTTCCACAAGTCTTCGCTCGATGCCCAGCGTTCGGCGCGCGTTGCGCCCTTGACGCTTACCAGATCGACCGCGAGCCCGTGGCCGTAGCCACCGCGGCGGCTGCCGCCGTGATAGGAATTGTCGGCGCGCGCTTTTTGCCCGGCGGCGATGGTCTGCCGGTAATCGTCGCGGAAGGCGCTGGTAATGCCGGGCTCGAGCCCGGCGTCGTCCATGGCGCGCAACGCGCGATAGAGCGTCAGCCGGAAGCCGCGGTCCATGCCGCCGATCACGTAATCGAGCAGCGACAGGCCGGCGTGCTGCGCGGCCGCCGGATCCTTCCAGGTGAAATCTTCCGGGACCAGCTTGATGAAAGTCCGGGTGACGGTCCTGACCTTGCCTTTGCGCTTGATTCGGACCTTGCGGCGTTCCGGCACCTTGATGGTGTCGAGCTTCGGCGCCCGCTCGTACACCGACCACAGATAGCGATCGATGCAGGCCTGCTGCGCGGTGCATTGCTCGCCGGTGTCGAGCGTGCCGCTGTTGTCGATTGCGCTGACCGTGATGTTCGGTTCGGCGAGAGCTGTTCCGAGACACAGAACGATGGCGAAGCCGCTCGCTATCGAGCAGCCGACCGCGCGCACGAGCCCCATCGTGCCCCTCCCCTTTATCCCCATGGGCAGTATGGCGAACGCAGGAGAGTCGGCAAGCCGCGGCGACTCAACAGGCGGCTTGAGATGTGGAAAAGCGCCAAGCGTGGCAAATCAGACACACGACAACTGTGCCGGCGCTCACTTCGTGTTGATGCGCTGCAGCACCGGCAGCCAAGTGTCCTGCTCGTGCTTGACGAAGGCCAAGACCTGCTCGGGCGTCATCGCGCGGGTGTAGCTGCCGACATTGCCGAGCCTAGCCTGAAACGCGGGATCGTTGTTCACCGTGGCAAGGTCGGCGCTGACTTTGCTGATGATCGGTGCCGGCGTGCCGAGCGGAGCCAGCAGCACCTGCCAGCCGAGCGCGGCAAAGCCAGGGATGGTTTCGGCGACGGTCGGCAGATCGGGGAATTGCGGCAGCCGCTGCGGCGAGGCCACCGCGATCAGCTTGACCTGGCCGGCGCGTACCGCACCGACGATTCCCGAGTAACCCTCGATGATCATCGACACGCGGCCGGAGCCGACGTCGCCGAGCGCCACCGCGGGCCCGGCCGTATAGGGCACGGTGAGGAATTTGACGCCGGCGCGGTCCTGCAGCACTTCGCCGGTCAGATGCGTGAGCCGGCCGATGCCGGTCGCGGCGATCGACAGTTTGCCCGGCTCTTTTTTGGCGCGTTCGATGAGCTGCGGGAGCGTCGAAATGCCGAGCGACGGATTGACGGCGAGGAACATCGGGTTCTCGGCCGTGTAGCCGATCGGCAAGAAGTCGCGCGGCAGCCGCACCGGCAGATTGGGCGCCACGGTCGACAGCGCCACGAAGCTCGACAGCACCGGCATGTACAGCGTGTAGCCGTCCGGTGGGGCGTCGGCCGCGGCGCGGGCACCGATGCTGCCATTGGCGCCCGGATGGTTAACCACGATGACCTGCTTGCCCCAGATTTTGCCGAGCGCGTCGGCGATGAAGCGCGCGTCGACATCGGGCGTAGCGCCCGGCGCGGCATCCGAGATGATGGTGACCGGCTTGGTCGGATAATTCTCGGCTTGGGCATGCGCAGCGGACATGTCGGTTAACGCCAGCGCGGCCGTTGCGGCGATGCCGAGCAAACAATGCAGTCCCTTCATCGCGTCCTCCGCTCCTTAACCCTGCAGTCGCAACGGTTATTAAAAATGAACGTTCTTTGTTCCGCCGCGCTTTACCTTAACACGAAGTGTCCGGCGGCAAGGGCATGCTCCCTTAGCGATTATCTTCTATCACATCGGTGTCAGGCATGATCCATCACAACGGATTGCGTGAGCGGCGCCACACCATTGACGGCCTTGCGGAATTCGGCGCTCGCATTCGACGCCCGCGCCGATGCGGCGGCGTGTCGCACGGATCAAACGCACGCAGCATCCGCCCCGCTCAACGTCTCGATCCACGATGATTTCGCTGCCGTCGAAAAGTTGTGGCGCCGTTTCGAACGCGTCGCCGATTGCACGCCCTATCAGACGTTCGACTGGCTCGCGGCGTGGCAACGTCACGTCGGTGCAAGCGACGGTGCGCAGCCGGTCATCGCGGTGGCATCGTTTGCCAATGGCGAACCGGCATTCCTGTTGCCGCTTGCCGTCGAACCGTCGGGCGCGACGCGGCGGCTGTGCTGGCTCGGTCAGGATCTGAACGATTATAACGCGCCGCTCCTGGCCAGGGATTTTGCGCAGCGCGTGACGCCCGAGCACTTTGGCGCTGCATGGCGCGAGGTGCGGTTGCGCATTCAACGCGCACCGGCACTGCGCCACGATTGGATCGAGTTGGAAAAGATGCCGGCCGACGTCGGCAGCCAGCCCAATCCGTTCTGTCGTCTCGGTGTGGCAGCCAATCCGAGCGGCGCCCATTCGACAGGTCTCGTCGGCGACTGGAAACAGTTTTACGGCGACAAACGCTCGTCGGCGACACGGCGCCGCGACCGCAGCAAGCGCAAACGGCTAGCCGAGTTCGGCGCGATCAGCTTCGTGACCGAGACCGATGCGTTGAGCATTACGCGTACGCTGCAGACATTGATGCAGCAGAAGCACCGCCTGTTTGCCTCTCGCGGCATCGCCGACATGTTCGCGCGGCCGGGCTGGCGCGAGTTTTTTCTCGACGTTGTCGTCAATCCGGCAATGCGGCATATGGTCCATGTCAGCCGCGTTCAGATCGGAAAGACCTGCGCCGCGGCCAATCTCGGCCTGGTGTTCGGCGGCACCTATTATCATGTGCTGGCGAGCTACGACGACGGCGAGCTGGCGCATTACGGACCGGGAGCGCTGCATCTGCGCGAGCTGCTCGCGTACGCGATCGGCCACGGTTTGCGGCGTTTCGATTTCACCATCGGCGACGAGCCGTATAAGCGCGAATGGTCCGACAGCGCCGCGACGCTGTGCGATTACCGCACGGTCGCCACCTGGCGTGGCTTACCGGCATTCTGCCGTGCCGCGCTGGCGCGGCCGCTCAAGCGCTTCATCAAACAAACGCCGTGGGCTTGGCGGGCGGTATCGCATGCACGCGCCGTGCTCGGCGGCTTGCAGCATCGCGCAGCGGCGCCGCCGCCATCCGCCGCGCCGGGCGTCGCGCCGAATACGCGCGCAACCGCGCCGCTTGCCTGCGTCATGGGCGACATGGATCTGGTCCGGCCGCTTGTTTCGGCCGGCATCGGCTGCGCGGTCGTCGGCCGGCCGGGCTCCCCGTCGCTTCATTCGCGCCATGCGCAGGCGCGTCTGCCCTGGAGCGATTTTTCGGGTGACGCCGATGGGCTCGTCGAAAAGCTCATCGACTTCGCCAGGGCGCAGCCGAAGCCGCCGGTGCTGTTCTATGAAGACGACGCCCAATTGTTGCTGATCTCGCGCTTTCGCGATCGGCTGGCATCGGCCTTTCGCTTCGTCATTGCCGATGCCGAACTCGTCGAAGATTTGGCCGACAAGGCCCGGTTTCAGGATTTGGCGGAGCGCCACGAGCTTGCGGTGCCGCCGGCGCAGCGCCTGCAGCCGGCGACGCAAAACCCCGACACGCTGGCGCTCCGTTTCCCGATTGTGGTGAAGCCGCTGACTCGGTTGGCGCGCTGGAACGACAATGCCGGTCTGCACAAGGCGTTCGCGGCCGAGAATGCCGAGGCGTTGCGCGCGCTATGGCCGCAGCTCGTCGCGCTCGACGTCGAGCTGTTGGCGCAGGAGCTGATTCCCGGTGCCGAGGCGCAAATCGAAAGCTACCATTGCTATATCGCTCGCGGCGGCGGCATCGTGGCCGAGTTCACCGGGCGGAAGATCCGCACCTACCCGCCTGCCTTCGGCCACACCACGGCGCTGGAAATCACCGACGCGGCCGACGTGCGCCAGCAAGGCCGCGCCATCGCCGAGCGTCTCGGGCTCACCGGCGTCGCCAAGTTCGATTTCAAGCGCGACGCCGCCGGCGCGCTGCATCTGTTGGAGATCAATCCGCGCTTCACGCTCTGGCATCATCCCGCCGCGGTGGCCGGGCTCAACATTCCGGCGCTGGTCTATGCCGATCTCACCGGCATGCCGCCGCCGCCGGTCCGGCCGGCACGGCCGGGCGTGCGCTGGTGCCGCGCCTGGACCGATTTTCCCGCGGCCCGCGCCATGGGCGTACCGCTCGGCGACTGGCTCGCCTGGACCTGGCGCTGCGAGGCCAAATCGAGCCTGTCCTGGGACGATCCGTTGGCGTTGCCGCGCGCCACATGGCATCGCCTCGCCGGTCGGCGCTTCGGTATGGGCCCGAATAACGCCGATTGGGTCGTGCCGTGAGATTGGCTCTCGTCTCCGACATTCACGCCAACCTGGAGGCGCTGCGGGCGACGCTTGCCGACATCGCCACGCACGAGGTCGATCGCATTGTCTGCCTCGGCGACATCGTCGGCTATAACGCCAACCCAGCCGAATGCATCGCGCTCATTCGCGAAGCGAATGCGCTCTGCGTCGCCGGCAATCACGACCTTGCGGTCTGCGGGCGCATGCCGACAAGATATTTTCCCGCCAATGCCGCACGCGCGATCGAGTGGACGCAGCACCGGCTGTCCTGGCGCGATCTGCAGTTCTTGGCCGGGCTGCCGCTGAAGGCTTACGTTGGCGGCGAGCTGGTTGCTGTGCACGGCGCGCTGCATCCGCAGACCCACTGCGCGACCGTGCGCCTCGACACCGACGAGAAGCGGCTGCGAAGCTTCCAGGCGCTGATCGCCGACCGCTCCGGCGCGCGGATCGGCGCGTTCGGCCATACCCATCAGATCGGCATTTATGCATTGCAGCCCGGCAGCGCTGGCGGGATTGACGCCCGCAGCGACCAAACAACGGCGCTGCGCGAGGACGCCTTTTATCTGCTCAATCCCGGCAGCGTCGGGCAGCCACGCCGCAAAGACACGCGGGCAAGCTATATGATCGTCGATCTCGCGCTGCGCACGGTCACGGTGCATCACGTCAGCTACGACACCGAGGCGGCGCTTGCGGCGACCCGACACGCCGGACTGTTGCCGGCGCTGTCCTTTGTGTCCGGTCCGCTGCGGGGCGCCATCGGCGGCGGCTTGCGCGCGCTGCACCTCGACCGTTCAGTCAGAGGTCTGGCGGCCTACCTCGGCCTCTGAGGCCGCCGGCATTCATCGTTCGACGCGGCCGAGATTGGCGCTCGTGCGCGCGATGACGCGGCGAGTCCACCTGCGTCGCCTAAGCTTCGTATACAATGAATTGGCACGTTTCCGCAGCCGCAGCGGCGTTGACAGTACCGGTGGGCAGGGCGGATAGTCGCTTGGAAAGCCGTCAATGGGATTGTCGACAATGCAACAGCCGCTCCGTAAGAAACAACAAGACGCCGCGACGCCGAACCAAGCCTTCGACCTGCGTTCGACGCTGCAATGGCTGCGCTCAAACGGCGAATTGATCGAGACCGACAAGGAGGTCGATCCCGATCTGCAGATCACCGGCCTGCAGAAGCACATGGATGGTGGCTGCCCGGTGCTGTTCAACACCGTCAAAGGCAAGCCGAACCACCGCGTCATCACCAATCTGTTCGGCGACATGGCGGTGATCAACCGCATGTTCGGCTGGGAGAGCGACGCCGACCGCGTCAAAAAGCTCGCCCACGCACTGTCGCACCCGCTCAAGCCGGTCGAGATCGCGCAAAGCGAGGCGCCGTGCCAGGAATTCGTCGTCGAGAAGCCGGACGACGTCAACAAATGGCTGGTGCCGATCCGCCACACCACCTACGAGCCGGAACTCACCGTCGGCTCCGGCATCCGCTGCGTCACCGGCCCGCAATTCGATGGCGGCTCCGACCTCGGCTACAACCGCATGAATTTCCGCTGGGGCAATATCGGCACCTTCCAGATCTCGCCCGGCTCGCACATGTGGCAGGTGGTCAATAAGTACTACAAAGAGAACGAGCCGGTGCCGATCACCATGTGCTTCGGCGTGCCGCCGGCCTGCACGCTGCTCGCCGGCGCCGGCTTCGACTACGCGGTGCTGCCGATGGGTTGCGACGAGATCGGCATCGCCTCTGCGGTGCAGGGCGCGCCGATCCGCCTGGTCAAGGCGCGCACGGTGGACGCCATGGCGCTCGCCGACTGCGAATTGGTACTGGAGGGCTACGTCAATCCGCGCGACCGCCGCTTCGAGACCAAGGAGGCCGAGGACGCCGGCGTGCAGGGCCGCTACCACTTCCACCCCGAGTGGGCCGGCTACATGGGCAAGTCCTACAAGGCGCCGACCTTCCACGTCACCGCCATCACCATGCGCAAACCGGAGACCAAGCCGATCATCTTCGCGCTCGGCGTCCACATGCTCGACGACCACAACATCGACACCAGTGTGCGCGAGGCGGCGATCTACGAATTGTGCAACCGGCTGCAGCCGGGCATCGTGCAGAACGTGGTGATCCCGTACTGCATGACCGACTGGGGCGGCTGCATCATCCAGGTCAAGAAGCGCCACCAGATCGACGAAGGCTGGCAGCGCAATTTCATGGGTGCGGCGCTGTCGTGCTCGCAGGGCATGCGGCTTGCGATCGCGGTCTCGGAGGACGTCGATCCGTATTCGATGGACGACGTCATGTGGTGCCTGACCACCCGGGTGAACCCGCGCACCGACATCCTCAATCCCATTCCGGGCGGCCGCGGCCAGACCTTCATGCCGGCCGAGCGCATGACCGCCGGCGACCGGCAATGGACCGCCTCGAACACCCAGTTCGAGGGCGGCATGGGCATCGATGCCACCGTCCCGTTCGGCTACGAGAGCGATTTCCTCCGCCCGGTCTATCCGGTCGACAAGGTCAAGCCGGAGGATTTCTTCTCCAAGGACGACATCGCCAACGCCAAGAAGCGCATGCACGGCTGGGTCAATTCGCTGGCGCGGACCGGGCGGTAATCTCTTTATTGTTGCCTTAGTCGGCCACGGAGCTTTTCTCCCGCCACCTTTCCGCCAACGCCTTGCGGTCGAGCTTGCCGCGCTCCGTTTTCGGCAGAGCGTCGGCGAGGAGGATGCGCTTGGGCGCCTTGAAGGCGGGCAGGGTGGCGCAATAGCGCAGCAGCATGTCGGCGTCAGCCTGCGCGCCGGGGCGCGTGACCACGTAGCTCACGACTTCTTCGCCGTAGATCGGATCAGGGACGCCGACCGTGGCGGCTTCGATCACGTCTGGGTGCTGCATCAGGAACGAGTCGATTTCGAGCGGCGAAATATTTGCGCCGCCGCGGATGATCAGTTCCTTCTCGCGGCCGCTCATCGTTAGAAAACCGTCTTCGTCGAGCGAGCCGAGATCGCCGGTGCGGAAGCGGCTGCGGCTGTGTACTTTTATGTCGCCGTCCTCGCCGAGATAGCGGTAGGGGTGATCGCCCAGCCCGCCGAGCTCGACATAGCCGATTTCGGCGGCGGGCAGGCGGCGGCCGTCGGCGTCGACGATGGCGAGATCATGATAACGGAACGGCCGGCCGACTTTGCCGAGGCGGCGCTGTTCGCCCGGAATCGCCGCGATCCAGCTCACCTCGCTGGCGCCGCAGCCCTGCGCGACCGGAATGCCGAATTTCTGCTCGAAGCGCTTCCAGTCCTCGAGCAGCAGCGGCGCAGAACTCGAGGTGACGAAGCGCAGCTTTGGTAATGTGTCGTGATGCGCGCTCTGATCGCTGTTGAGCAGAATGTTGATCGTGGTCGGATTGCCGGCGGCGATGGTGGCGCCGTGCTCGCGCAAGTGCTGGAAGAAGCGGCTCGCCGAGAATTTTTCCGCCAGCACCAAAGTGGCGCCGCGGTTGACAATCGACAACGCGCCAAGGGTCTGCGCCGAGTTCCAGCTGAACGGCCGGAAATCGTACAGCCGGTCGTCCGCCGTGATCCCGAAACCTTCGGCCAGCGGATCGATGTTCAAGAGATATTCGCGAAAGCTGAGAATGACGCCTTTCGGCTTGGCGCTGGTGCCGGAAGTGAACAGGATGATGGCGTCGTCGTCCGGCTGCGCGACAACCGCCGGCTCCTCCAGTGCAAGGCGCGCGAGTTCGCCGAACACAGTATCGCTCTCCCCGCTCCCCCAGCGGCCCAGCGGCAGGCGCGGCGCAGGCGCTGCCGCCAGCAAATCATCGAGACCCAATCCGGGCTGATACAAAATGAGCCGCGGCTTGAGCCGTTCGAAAATATTGCCGAGCTGATTGCGGTTCATCTCGACGTGCACGGTGCAGATCGTGGCGCCGGCAGCCATCACGCCGAAATAGCAGACGAGGTGCTCGATCGAGTTGTTGGCCAGGAGCGCGACCCGGTCGTTGCGGCCGATGCCGCGCGCGCGCAAGAACGCGGCGAAGCGGCCGACCGCATCGCGCAGCGCGCCATAGCTGACGCTGCGGCCATCGTCGGCGGCGATCACCCACGGCTTATCGGGCGCGCGCGCGGCGGCGTGCGCGATCCAGCTGCGCAGCAGGTTTGAGCTGGGCTGTTCCTGCATGGTAGGATGACGGCCTCGAATTCCTTAGCGATATAAGCATTTTGCGGAACGGCGAAACAAGCGCGACGAGGTGCGGCCGATGAACAAGCAGGTCCTGATGCCCGACCCGATGGCGACGCCGCTCGGCGACGCGGCGCCAAACCCGGCGGGCTCCAACACCGCGCCGTTTTTGCCCTACCACGACCTGCGGCAATGGCTCGACGAGGCCCAGAAACTGGGCGAGGTCAAGGAAGTCGGCGGGCTGTCGTACCAGCGCGACATCGGCATGGTTGCCGAAATGTCGGCGCATGCCGACGACGCGCCGTGCTTTGTGTTCAAGGACGTGCCGGGCACGCTGCCCGGCAGCCGGCTCCTGGTCAATTTCTTCGCCGGTAAGCGCAAGGCCATGACGCTCGGCTTTTCCACCGAGCTCAACAAGCTCGAACTGAGCGAAAGCTTTCGCGTCAATCACGCCGGCATGCAGCGCCGCATCCCGCCGCGCTATGTCGAGAGCGGGCCGGTGATGCAGAACGTGATGACCGGCGACGCCATAGACGTCACAAGGTTTCCGGCGCCGCAATGGCATCCGCAGGATGGCGGCCGCTACATCGGCACCGGCTGCTACAACATCATGCGCGATCCTGACGACGGCTGGATCAATTGCGGCACCTACCGGGTGATGATCCACGACCGCAACACGCTCGGCTTCTATATCTCGCCCGGCAAGCACGGCCGCCAGATGCGCGACAAATATACCGCGCGCGGCGAGCGGATGCCGGTGGTGATCGTCTGCGGCGGCGACCCGATGAGCTTTCTGATGGGCTCGAGCGAGGTTCCGCACGGCGTCTGCGAGCTCGACGTCATCGGCGGCATGCGCGGCCAGCCGGTCGAGGTCATCAAGGGCCCGGTCACCGGGCTGCCGATTCCGGCCAACGCCGAAATCGTCATCGAGGGTTTTGTCGAGCCCGGCAACGTGCGCCACGAGGGCCCGTTCGGCGAATGGACCGGCTATTACGGCAGCGACGAGCGGCCCGAGCCCGTGATCGACGTGCACGCGGTGTATCACCGCAACGAGCCGATCCTGCTCGGCTGCGTGCCGCAGCGCCCGCCCGACGAAATCTGCCGCTACCGCGCCGTGGTGCGCTCGGCGCTGCTGCGCGAGAACATCGAGAAGGCCGGTGTCCCGGGCGTGACCGCGGCCTGGGCGCACGAAGTCGGCAATGCGCGGCTCCTGCTCGCCGTCGCCGTCAAGCAGCGCTATCCGGGCCACGCCAAGCAGGCCGGCCACATCGCCGCGCAATGCCATGTCGGCGCCTATTGCGGCCGCTACGTCATCGTGGTCGACGACGACATCGACGTGTCGAACCTCGACGAGGTGATCTGGGCGCTGATCACGCGCTCCGATCCCGCCACCTCGATCGATATCGTGCGCGGCGCCTGGTCGACGCCGCTCGATCCGCGCATCGAGCCGGAGCGCAAGGCGGCCGGCGACTACACCAACAGCCGCGCCATCATCGACGCCTGCCGGCCGTGGCACTGGCGCGACAAGTTTCCGGCAGTGAACATGCCGACCGCCGAAGAACGCCACGAGGCGCTCGCGAGGTTCGGGCATTTGATGAAATAATCGGCCCGCTTGCGCGGGCAGGATGAAGGGCTCGCACCATGACCACGAACCCGCTCTGGCCCGACCTGCCGCTCCAAGCGTGGAGCGAGACCTGCGACACGCTGCATTTGTGGACGCAGGTCGCCGGCAAGGTGCGCATGGCGGCGACGCCGATGGTGAATCACTGGTGGAATGTGACGTTTTTCGTCACGTCGCGCGGCCTGGTCGCGCCGTCGAATTATCATCGCGGCCGCTCATTCGACATGGTGTTCGATTTCGTCGATCACGAGTTGCGCATCGCCGCGAGCGACGGACGACGCGAGTGTTTGTCGCTCAAGCCAATGACTGTTGCTGACTTTTATGCCGAGTTCATGCAGCGCCTGCGTCGTCTCGATATCGACCTGGGCATCTGGACCATGCCTTGCGAAATCCCGGATTGCGTGCCGTTCGATCAGGATCGCACGCATGGGCAATACGATGCGGCCCACGTGCAAAAATTCCATCAGGCGCTGGTTCAGGCCAACCGCGTTATGAATCAATTCCGCGCCCGCTTCATCGGCAAAGCAAGCCCGGTGCAGTTTTTCTGGGGCAGTTTCGATCTCGCGGCAACGCGTTTCTCCGGCCGTACCGCGCCGCCGCTCAAGACCCACACGCCCAACGTCGCCGATTGGTCCATGGCGGAAGCCTACTCGCACGAAGAGTGGAGCTGCGGCTTCTGGCCGGGCAACGGCGGCCTAGGTTACGCGGCCTTCTACGTCTACGCCTATCCGGAGCCGGAAGGCTATGGCAACACGCGCCTGAAAACCGCCGAGGCCACCTACAACAAGGAGGCCGGGCAGTTCTGGTTGCCCTACGACGCGGTGCGGCGGGCTGCCGATCCCGATGCGCTGTTGCTCGGCTTCCTTCAGGAAACATACGCGGCGGCCGCCGATCTGGCGCAGTGGAATCGCAAGGTACTGGAACGGGCTGCGCAGACTTAGCGCACCGACGGCGGTTTATCGCGCCGAAAAGTTCGGCTGGCGGGAACGATCGACGCCGGCAGGCTCCCGTCATCGACCGTTATGGCGACGTGAAGGTAACGGTCGGTATCTTCCAAGAGGGAAACTTCCACCTGGTATTTGCCGTTATCATGCTCGACCTCGTAGACCTCCGTTTCGCGTAACGCGGAGATCAGGTCCTGATAAGGCATTGCCGACCAGCGCCGCACTTCGGCATCGAGCACCTGCTGCCAGCGCTCTCGTCGGTTCATGCGTACTATGCCCGAGGAGCTTCTGCTTGCCGCGCATCGACCATTTCGCACGCCGCTTGCTGAAACAAGAATTTCCGCTTGCGGTTCACCAGATGCGGTGAATTGGTCCGCCACCATTCGACCGCATCGGGCGCGGTCTTTTCCAGAACCGCCAGGGCGTCGATCACATAAACCGCATAGCCGGCTTTATCTGGGAGCCGCCCGAGCAGGGCCCGCCACAGTGCGGCGAAGCGGTTGCGCGGCCCGGAGACGACGCCCGACGTCAACACGTGACGCGGCCCGCTCTCGCCGCGGGCGAGGGGCAATTCCAGGCCGACCCATTTTTCGCGGACCCAAAGCGGCGCCTCGCCCGGCGGCACCCGGACCACGCGAATGTAGCGCGGCTGTTGGGCCGCAGCCGCTTGCGCCATCGGCGGTATCGGCTAAGCCGCTGCGGCCTGCGCCTGGCGCTCCAGCACGAAATCGTAGCTCACCACGTAGAACGGCTCGTTCATGAGCTCGCCGCTCGGCGCCTTGCTGCCGGCGGGCATCTTCTTGAACTCAACGATCAGCGGCTCCTTCACGCCATAGACGGCGTCGTCGTTGATCCATTCGTCGCCGGACTGGAACAGATGGGTGACGCAGCCGTGATAGCCCGGCGCCTCGACGTCGAAATGAATATGCGCCGGCCGCATGTGGCTCATGTTGGTGCGGTTCATCAGTTCGCCGACGGTGCCGTCCATCGGAATCGTATAGGCGATCGGCGCCACGGTGCGGATCAGGTAGGAGCCGTCGGCCTGACTGCGATAAATGCCGCGCATCCACGGGCCATCGATGCCGGGCCGCTGCGCTTCGTAAAGACCGTCGCCGTCGGTCTGCCAGAGGTCGAGCGTGGCGCCGGCCACCGGCTCGCCGGCGAGCCCGCGCACCTTGCCGACGCAGAAGCAGGCAATGCCCGGCGCATTGGCCGCCATGTTGGCGCCGTTGCTCATCGCCGGCGCGTCCGGGATGTGGAACGGGCCTTCCACCGTGCTCGGCGTCGCGCCGCTCGGCCGGCGATGATTGATGGCGTCGACCAGCATGCTGACCCCGAGCACGTCGGAGAACAGGATGAACTCCTGGCGCTTGTCGTCGCACAGTTTGCCGGTGCGGGTGAGGAAATCGATTGCGGTCGCCCATTCGGCCTGCGTGGGCTCGATATCGCGCACGAAGGCGTGCAGGTGCTTCACCAGCGAGGTCATCACCTCTTTGAGCCGCGGGTCGGGAATGTCGCTCCAGCGCTTGAGTGCGATGTCGGTCAAAGTCGCTTCGGTCACGTACGGCATGGCAAATCTCCTCGATCCTTTGATCTGATCAGCCCGCAATCTCGCGGCGCACCAGGGCGGCGCCTTCGGCCATGGCCTTCATCTTAGCAAAGGCAACGGGGCGCGGCAGGTATTTCATGCCGCAATCGGGCGCAACCACCACCCGATTTGCCGGGACGTGGGCCAATGCCCGCCGGATCCGTTCGGCCACAATCTGCGGCGTCTCGATCGTCATGTCGGCCAGGTCGATCACGCCCAAAATGATGGTTTTGGACGGCAGCTGCCGCAACACCGCGAGATCGAGCTTCGGCTGCGCCGCCTCGATGGAAATCTGCTGCGCCTTGCAGCCGTCGAGCTCCGGCAGGAACGAATAGCCCGACGGCTTGTCGTGCACCACAGCGGCGTAGCCGAAGCACAGATGCACCGCGACCGTGCCGGTCACGCCGGCGAGCGCGCGATCGAGCGCCTTGAGGCCGTATTGCCGGGCCTTGTCGGGATGCTGCTGCATCCATGGCTCGTCGATCTGCACCACGTCGGCGCCGCCGGCGAACAAGTCCTTGATCTCGGCGTTGACCGCGTCCGCATAGGCCAGCGCCACCGCTTCCTCGTCGCGGTAATAATCGTCCTGCGCCTGCTTGCCCATGGTGAACGGGCCCGGCACCGTGGTCTTGATGGCGCGGTCGGTGTTGGCGCGCAGCACTTTGAGGTCGCGCAATTCGACCGGCCGGGCGCGGCGGATCGGGCCGACGATGCGCGGCACCGGGATCGGCTTGCCGCTGCGGTTGAGGGTAGTGCCGGGATGCTCGGTGTCGATGCCGTCGAGCGCGGTGGCGAACCGGTTCGAATAGCTCTCGCGGCGCTGCTCGCCGTCGCTGACGATGTCGAGCCCGGCGCGCTCCTGGTCGCGGATCGCCAGGATCGTCGCGTCGTCCTGCGCCGCTTCCAGATGCTCGGGCGCGACCAGCCACAGATCGTCGGCGCGCACCCTCGGCACCTGCTTCGAAAGGCGTGGGCGATTGATCAGCCATTCGGGCTGCGGGTAAGAGCCGACGAGAGAGGTGGGGAGAAGCATTAAGTCATTCTCCCCGCTTCACCGACAGAGCGCAAAGACGAAAGGGCTCAGCCCAACGCCTTGGCGTACGGATAGATCGCGCTGCCGGTCTTCTCGTCGGCCGGCGTCAGCACCGTCTGGTAGCTCATGCCCCGCCAAGTCTCGAGGTTCGCAGCGTCGGTAATGCCGTGATACTGCACCTGCAGCATCCCCGACTTGTTCCATTCGCCGTTTTTGCCGAACTTGATGCCCGACGCCATGATGGTGTCGAACGAATGCGTGCGCAGATAATCCGCGACCTTGTCGTCGCTGATGCTTTTCGCTCCGGTGACGCCGTCGGCGAGAACCTGGAGATAGGCGTAGCCCCAACCGCCGAGATAGTAGCCGAGCGGATCGGCTCCCGCGGAGGCGGCGCGCGCCTGATATTTCTTGAAGAAATCCGCCGCCGGCGCCATCAGCTTCGGCGACGGCACCCAGGTTTCGTAATTGACGATGCCGTTGAGGTGAGACTTGAGCTTGTCCTTGAGCGCGGTCGCCTGCAGGCCGACCATGCCGCCACCCATCATCTTGGGCTTCAGTCCGAGCTCGTTCGCCGACAACAGCATGCCGACCGAGCTCAGCGGATACGAGCAGATGACCACGAGGTCCGGATTGGAGGCCTGGATGGCGCGAATGATCGGCGAGAAGTCCGTCGTGTTCGGCGGATAGGTTTTGTCGTAGACCGCCTTGAGGCCGTACTTCTTCGCGTTCGACCGAGCACCGTCGGCGGCATTATGCGAGAACTCGGCGTCTTCGGCCGCAATCGCGATGGTCTGCGGCTTCGGGTTTTGCGCCATCGCCACCTCGAAGAAGCCTTCGGTGAACGATTCCTTTGGAGTGGGTCCTGAAGGCAGCATCGAGAAATATTTCGGATAGCGGAACGTGCCGTTGGCATCGAGCGCAAATAATCCGATGAACGCCTTGTTCTTTTGCATGACGACCGGAAGCGCCGGCGCCACCATGTTGGTCGCATACGGCCCGACCACGAGATCGCATTTGTCGATCTCGAGCAGCTTGGTGTAGATGCCGGGCACCGTCGACGGATTCGACTGATCGTCGTAGTAGATGATCTTGACCGGCCGGCCGAGCAGACCGCCCTTGGCGTTGGTTTCTTCTTCCCAGATCTGGGCGCCGAGTACCGCTTGTTTGCCGTTGGGCGCGAGCGGACCGGTCAACGCCATGGAAAAGCCGATCTTGATCGGTTCGCCGCCTTGCGCCAAGGCGCGCCGCGTCGCCAGAGCCGGTGTCAGCAGCGCGGCGCCGATGCCGGTATTGACGCCGCGCCGGGTCAATTTGTTAGTCATGAGTTTTCCTCCACAAAACCGTTATCGTTCGACCGGACTGGTCATGCTCGGGCCCCGGTTGACTTGCCGGTGCCGTGCTTGACGAGATGTCGCTATAACAATGCCCTGGATCGCCCCCCGTGAAAAGGGAGCGGGCGACGGCGTGGCAATCTGCCCGGGTATTTGCCCAGTGCGCGGCCGCCGCCGGACCCGATTGCGCCGCGCCCGTAAAACCGCTCAAATTAACGGCAAAGCCCAGGGAGGAGCGCATGTCCATTCGGCCCTATAGCCTTGCCGGCTTCATTAACGTTGCCGCCGTTGCGTGCGGCCTGTTTTTGGCCGTGTTGCCGGCGGCAGCCCAAATCCCATCGCCGCCCGGCGCCACGCCGTCGCCGCCGACGCCGAACATGCCGACCTCGGCGGAGGCGCAGAAGCTGCACGGCATCGCCGCACCGCCGTTCGCGGCGGCGCCCGACAAGCTGCCGCTGGCGCAGCTCAAGCTGCCGCCCGGGTTCAAGATCGAGGTCTATGCCAGCGGCGTCACCAATGCGCGCTCGCTGCGCTTAGGCGACAAGGGCACCGTGTTCGTCGGCAACCTGGCGCGCGACAAGGTCTATGCCATCGTCGACCGCAACGGCAAACGCGAGGTCAAGGTCATCGCCTCGGGACTCGACCGGCCGAACGGGCTCGCCTTCAAGAACGGCACGCTCTACATCGCCGAGGGCACCAAAATATCGAAGCTGGAAAACATCGAGGACCATCTCGACGATCCGCCGAAACCGGTCGTGATCTACAGCGACTTTCCCAATCACGTCTCGCACGGCTGGAAATTTCTGACGATCGGTCCCGACAACCGGCTCTATGTCAATGTCGGCGCGCCGTGCAATATCTGCATCCCGCCGCCGGAAAATGCCCAGCTGCGCAGCATCGCGCTCGACGGCTCTGATGCGAAAGTCGTCGCCCTCGGCATCCGCCAGGTCGTCGGCATGGATTTTAACCCTGACAGCAAGGTGCTGTATTTCACCGAAAACCAGCGCGACTGGTTGTCCGAGGACGCGCCGCAGGACAAGCTCAACCGGCTCTTACATCCGGGCCAAGACAATTTCGGCTATCCGTATTGCCACGGCGGCGACATCGAAGATCCGATCTTCGGCTGGGGCCGCAGCTGCAACGAGTTCACCAAGCCGGTGGCGCAGCTCGGGCCGCATTCGGCACCGCTCGGCATGCGCTTCTACACCGGTCAGATGTTTCCGGCCAAATACCGCGGCGCGATCTTTCTGGCGCGGCACGGCTCCTGGAACAAGACCAACAAGATCGGCGGCGACCTGGTCGTCGTCTATCTGAACAAGGACGGCACGGTAAAAGCGCAGGAGCCGTTCCTGACCGGCTTCCTGCAGAACAACAACTACATCGGCCGGCCGGTCGACGTGCAGCCGATGAAAGACGGCTCCATGCTCGTCTCCGACGATTATGACGGCGCCGTCTATCGCATCACCTACGGCAACGGCGGTGCCACCCACTAGGGCGCGTAGATAGCGATTGCGCGCAACCGCCGCCCTCGGCTCCATTGGAGGAGCGATGCGCGCTTTCGTTCTCGCCCTGGCGGCGGCATGTGTCACGGCGCTGCCGGCGACCGCCCAAACGGTGCAACAGCGCCTGCCGGTCTGTCTCGCCTGTCACGGCGCCAACGGCCAGTCGCAGACTGAGGGCGTGCCGTCGCTCGGCGCGCAGCAGCCGTTCTACACCACGGTGCAGCTCCTCATGTTCCGCGAGCGCATGCGGGTCGCCGATCCGATGAACGAGATGGCCAAGGGGCTCAGCGATGACGACCTGCGGAGCTTCGCCGAAATCATCGCCAAGCTGCCGGCGCCCAAGGCGCCCGAAGGCCCGGTCGACGACGCTCGCATGGCGCGCGCCCGCGCGCTGGTCGACCAGAACCGCTGCAATTTCTGTCACACCCCGACTTTCGCCGGCCAGGACAACGTGCCGCGCATCGCCGACCAGCGCGAGGATTATCTGGTCAAAGCGCTGCGCGGCTACAAGGACAACTCGCGCCACGGCTACGACACCGCCATGGCCGACGTCATCGCGCCGATCACCGACGAGCAGATTCTCGATCTGGCGTATTACATCGCGCGGGTGAAGTGACGCCTGACGTGATTGTTTGCGGGTTACAGCCTGTCGCGGGACGGCTTTCTCTGATCGGGCAGATTAATGCGATCACTCGGTCAGTCACGCATTCTCATATAGCGCTGCCGCGCGCACGTCGTCTTCGATCATGCGCCAGATGCGGTCGACGATCGCGACGAACTCGGCGGTGCGCTTCATCGGCAGCGCGCGCGGCCGCGGCAGCGCAATCTTGATCTCGGCCTGCACGCGGCCAGGCCGCCGCGCGAAGACCAGAACGCGGTCGGACAGGAACACCGCCTCGTCGATCTGGTGGGTGACGAACAGCACGGTTTTGCGGCCCTCGTCCCAGATGCGAAGGAGTTCGGTCTGCATGATTTCGCGGGTTTGGGCGTCGAGCGCCGAGAACGGCTCATCCATCAGCAGAATTTCCGGATCGATGGCAAGCGCGCGGGCGAGATTGACGCGCTGGCGCATGCCGCCGGAGAGCTGGCGCGGATAATACTGCTCGAAACCTTCGAGGCCGACGAGCTTGAGCAGCTTCATGGTCTGCGCCCGCTCGGCCGCGCCGGCTTGACCCAAGATTTCGCGGCCGATCATGGCGTTTGCGAACACGCTGCGCCATGGCAACAGATTGTCGCTCTGGAACACGAAGCCGCGGTCGCCGCCGGGCTTTTTAACGGCGCGGCCGTCGAGCAGCACGTCGCCTGAACTGGCGGGCTCGAGCCCGGCGACGATGCGCAGGAACGTGGTCTTGCCGCAGCCGCTCGGTCCGACCAGCGAGATGAACTGGCCGCGTTCGACCGACAGATCGATGCCGCGCAGCGCCTCCAGATCGCCGAACGATTTATTGAGCCGCGAGACCGCAAGCTTTGCCATGGTCGACCCGCAGCCTAATCCCGCGTCCACGGCACCAGCCGGCCTTCCAGCCAGGCGAACCCGGCGGTGAGCACGATACCGGCGAGCGCCAGGATGACGACGCCGGCGAACAGGTCCGGCATGTTGAAGGCGTCGGCCGACTGGCTGATCAGGTTGCCGAGCCCGGCGCGCGAGCCGAACAGCTCCGCCACCACGACGCCGATCAGGCCGCGGCCGATGCCGAGCTTGAGCCCGGCGAGGATGAAGGGCACCGCCGAGGGCAGCGACAGCTTGACGAAAATCTGCCGGCGCGTGGCGCCGAACGAGCGCAGCATCTCGATCAGCCGCTCGCTGGTGGTGCGCAAGCCCGCTTCGGTGTTGATGGTGACGGGAAACAGCACCAGCGTGATCACCACGATCACCTTGGACCAGATGCCGATGCCGAACCAGAGAATGAACAGCGGCGCCAGCGCGATGGTCGGCGTGGCGTAGAGTCCGGACACCCAGGGCTGCAGCGCCTGCTTGACGGTGGCGCTCGACGCCATGGCGAGTCCGAGCGCTATGCCGAGCACGCAGGCGATCACATAGCCGATCGCGAATTCGGCGGCGCTGACGCTGACGTGGTGCCACAGCTGCCCTGAGCGCGCGAGATTGACCATCGCCACCACGATCTGCGACGGCGCGGCGAGGAACAGCGCATTGGCGACCAGATAACGGCTGATCAACTCCCAGAGCGCGAGCCCGCCGACCACCGAGATGAGCGCGGCGAGGTAATGGCGGCGCAGCACGGCGGACAGCCCCGGCAATACCGGCTCGGTTTGCGGCGCGCTCGCCGCCTTGAGGCCTTCGCTGGTGGCGCTCATCTGGCTGCCCGCTCGCTAGTCCACAACCCGCGTGATGCCCGGCAGCAGCACCCGGTCGATCGTGAAGTCGGCACCGAGGTCGCCGAGGTCGCGCAGGGCGCCAATCACCTGGTCGACGCTTGCATTCGAGACCTTGCCGCTGCGTTCGAACAGATTCTTGTCGTGCAGGAACGTGTACGCCTTCTCGACGTCGTCCTTGGTGATCTTGCTGGTCTGCAATTGCAATGCGATGGCCGCCTCGCGATTCTTCGGATCGTAGAACCACTCTACGCCCTTGTCGTAAGCGTCGAGGAAGCGCTGCACCAGGGCGGGATTCTGCAGCGCCCAATCGCGGTTCACCGCCATGCCGGCAAACGGCATCTTGGGCAGATAATCGAAGGTGAAGCCGAGATTGCGGTAGCCTTCGGTTTCGGCGAAGAAATTGAACGGCATGGTCAGCAGCGCCGCGTCGACTGCGCCGGATTTGAGCGCCGCAAAGCGCGCGCTGGTGGCGCCGGCGAACACGAAATCGTAGTCGCCCTGGTGCAACCCGTGCGGCGCGAGCATGCGCTCGGTGAAGATGCGCGTAATGTCTTTCGGCCCGCCGACGATAAGGGTTTTGCCCTTCAACCCCTCGATTTTGCCGATCGCCGGCTTGGCGATAAGCGCGTAGGGCGGCGCCTGGACGACGATGCGGATCAGCGCGACCGACGCGCCTTTGCTGGCGGCGCGGATCGGATCGACCATGCCGGCGCTCGGCGCCACGTTATAGGAGCCGGCGGCAAGCTGCTGGATCACCGACGCGTTGGATTGCGCAAAGATCAGATCGATCTTGATGTTCTCGGCATCGAAGAAGCCGTTCTTGATCGCGGCATGGAGCGGCCAGAGATTGGCCGAAGTGGCGTCCACCGAGCCGACCTGGACAAGATCGGCGGCGCGCGCCGCCGGAGCGGCAAACAGCGCGGCCGCGACAGCCACGGCAAACAGCTGAAAGAATTTCAGCACCCGCATGACGAGACTTACTCCGTCACCTGCGTGACGCCGGGCAGCATCACCTTGTCGACGTCGAGCGCGCCGGGCAGATCGCCGAGGCTCTCCATCGCCTTGGCGAGCGCCGCCAGCTTGCCGCGCGACACCTTGCCGCTCGGCTCGAAGAAATGGCCGTTGCGGAAGAAGTCGTAGGCTTTCTCGGTATCGTCCTTGCTCAAATGGCTCTCGGCTTGCAGGATCTGCACGGCCTCTTCGCGATTGGCGGCGTCCTCGAACCACGCGATGCTGCGATTCTGCGCGCGCATCACCTTCGCCAACGTCTCCTTGTGCGTTTGGGCCCACGGAATGTTGACGGCTATGCCGGTGAACGGCAGGTCTTTGACGTAATCGACCGTCAGGCCGAGACTGTGAAAACCTTTCTGAATGGCCTGGAAATTGAAGGCCGGCAACAGGATCGCGGCGTCGACCGCGCCGGCCATCAGCGCCGCCGCGCGCGCCGTGGTGGCGCCGGCGAACACCATGTCGAATTCGCCGCGCTTGATGCCGCTCGGCGCCAGCATGCGCTCGACATAGATGCGGGTGATGTCTTTCGGACCGCCGAGCGAGATCAGCTTGCCCTTCAGGTCGGCGAGCGTCTTGATGTCCGGCTTGGCGACGAGATCGTACGGCGGCGCCTGCACCTCGATGCGCAGCACCGCAACCTGCGCGCCCATGCCGACCGCGCGCAGCGGATCGACCAGCCCCGTCGAAATGCTGATGCCGAGCGAACCGGCGGTGACCTGCTGCACCAAGGCGGCGCTCGACTGCACATAGACGATGTCGGGCTGTAGCCCTTCGGCGGCATAAAATCCTTTTTTGAGGCCGACGAAGGTCGGCCACATATTGGCCGAGGCCTGTCCGACGGTGCCGAAGGTAATCTTCTCGTCTTCGGCGCGCACTGGTGCCGCCACTGCCGCGATGAGCAGGATTGCGGTCAGCGCAGCGGCGCAACGCAATAGGCAATCACGGCGCATGAGATCCTCCCGTCAATGCTTGGCGGCGTGGGCGCGGAAATGCGTGGCAATCTCGCCGCCGGTCGTCTTCCACACCCGCTGATGCGCGCAGATGTAGCGCAACGCCGCGTCGAAGGCGTCGATGCGATGCGGCACGCCGGTCAGATACGGATGGATCGCAATCGCCATGACGCGTCCAGACTGAGCGCCTTCGCGGTACAGCACGTCGAACTGGCGGCAGATCATGTCGCGAAATTGCTCTGCCGTCCGGTTGAACCGCTCGAACGCCGGTTTGTCGTTGATCTCGTGGCTGTACGGCACGCTGACCAGCGTGCGGCCGCCGTCGAGCGTCATGATGTACGGCTGGTCGTCGTTCGTCCAGTCGCACACATAGTCGCAGCCTTCGGCGGCCAAAAGATCGACCGTGTCCCAGGTCTCCTGCAGGCCGGAGCCGAGCCAGCCGCGCGGCCGCGCGCCGGTCGCTTTCTCGATGGTGGCGAGCGCGTTCTTGATGATCCGCGGCTCCTCGCCCGGCGCTGCGGCGTTCAGCCGGCGCGTATTGCTTTCGCAATGGCCCATCCACTCCCAGTGCAGCTTGTTGCCCTCTTGGATGATTTGCGGGTGCTCGGCGCACAATTCGCTGTTGAGCGCCACCGTGGCGCGGATGCCGTGGCGCTGCAGCACCTCCATCAGCCGGAACACGCCGACCCGATTGCCGTAATCGCGCGACGACCAGGTCGGCACGTCGGGCACCGGCACGCCGGTGCCGCCCGAACCGGGCGGCACTTTCTCGTCGAGCGCAAAGAACTCGATGTTCGGAATGACCCAGAGCGCCACATGGGCGCCGTTCGGCCATTCGAGCGCCGGACGGTGGATGATCGGCGAATAGGGAAACGGACCGTAGCGCGCCGGCTTCATGTTTTAGCTCGCCTTCTTGACGGCGGGCTGCGATGCGGCGAGATGCGCGACGACCTCGTCGACATGGATCACGTCGGCATATTTGTGATGCAGGTCGAACAGATTGACCTTGTGAGACAGCGCGCTGCGGTCGAAGCAGCATTCCTCGACCAGCACCACGTGATAGCCGTGCGAATAAGCGTCGACCGCGCTCGCCCGCACGCAGCCCGACGTGCTCTCGCCGCAGACGATCAGGGTCTGAATTCCGAGTTGCGTCAGGTGCGCGGCGAGCGGCGTGCCGTAGAACGCGCTGGCGCGCTGCTTGGTAATGACCACGTCGCCCTTCTGCGGCTTGAAGTCGGACCGGATGGCGTAATCGGCCGGGTCGATCGAGGCCTTGATTCGTTTGGTGGCGCCGACGGTGTCGGGGCGGCTTTCGTCGCGCATGTCGCCGGTCGAATAGAAGATCGGCAGGCCGGCGGCGCGCGCTGCGGCAAACAGCCGCTTGGTCGGCTCGATCGCCTCGTAGGCATAGCGGCCGCAGGCGCTCGGATGGGATTTGAACAGCTCGACCGGCAGCTTGGCGCCGCCCCGGTAGGCCAGCTCGTAGAGGTCGATGGCGAGCAGCGCGGGTGACGGTCCGACGAAGGTCTTGCGCCGATAGGCCGAATAGACCTCGAGGTCGTCCGGTGAAACCACGTCCCGCCAGCAATGGTCTTCGAAATCGCCGCTCATGATCCTACCTCCGTAAGCACTGCCGCAGACCGGCCCCGCCGCGGCATCCGCGGTCGGCGTAAACGTAAAATTATTTCAGAACGCAGCTATCCCGCCAATCCCGCGCTGGCAAAGTTCGCCGCTCGCCTTTTAATTGCGCCAAGGCATCTTGACCGCGGGTGACGCGACTTTCTAGACACAGGGCGGCGGGGCCAGCCGCGCGAGACATGAGCATGGTCGCTGTTTCGGTGAACGGGCAAGTCCACGAGGTCGACGTCGAGCCCGACACGCCGCTGCTCTGGGTGCTGCGCGACACGATCGGGCTCACCGGCAGCAAATACGGTTGCGGCATCGGCCAATGCGGCGCCTGTACGGTGCATCTTGCCGGCGTGCCGACCCGGTCCTGCCAGATCCCAATCGCCGCGGTCGGCAGCCGCGCCGTCACCACCATCGAGGCGCTGGCAGCGAACGGCAAGCTGCATCCGGTGCAGCAGGCCTGGCTCGAGCACGACGTGCCGCAATGCGGCTATTGCCAGTCCGGCATGATCATGGCGGTGGTGGCGCTGTTGCGCGACAAGCCGAGGCCGACCGACGCCGAGATCGACGCGACCATCACCAACATCTGCCGCTGCGGCACTTATCAGCGCATCCGCGCTGCCATCCACGCCGCCGCCCGGGCGATGTAGCGACTGCCCTTGACGGGACCGCCGCTGCGGGGAACAAGCATCCAAGCGAATGCCGCGTCATGGCCGGACTTGTTCCGGCCATCCACGTCTTTCACGCGTTGCCGCTGCAAGACGTGGATGCCCGCGACGAGCGCGGGCATGACGAGTCTGAGCTTTTACCTTGGGTCAGGTGGACTGACCCGCATGAGTTAATCAGGATCAAATAAATGAACGACGTCGCCAAACCCGAGGCCCAAGCGAGCTATGCCACCAAAGCGTGGCAATCCGACGTCATCGTCGACCTGATCAAGCACTACGGCTTTCCCTATATCGCGCTCAATCCCGGCGCCTCGTATCGCGGCCTGCACGATTCGCTGGTCAATTACGGCGGCAACCAGCCGCCGATCCTGCTCTGCCAGCACGAGAAGATCGCGGTGCAGATCGCGCATGGCTACGCCAAGGCGACCGGCAAGCCGATGGTGGCGATCGTGCACGACGTGGTCGGCATGCTGCACGCCACCATGGGCATCTATTACTCCTACATCGATCGCTGCCCGATTTTCGTGATCGGCGCCACCGGTCCGATGGACGAAAGCCGGCGCCGGCCGTTCATCGACTGGATCCACACCGCCAACGTCAATGGCGAGCAGCTGCGCCATTACGTCAAGTGGGATTATCAGCCCTCCAGCATCGAGGGCGTGCCGGATTCTTTCGCGCGCGCCTATGCGGCGATGATGACCGAGCCGCAGGGCCCGATCTACATGTGCTACGACGCTTGGCTGCAGGAGCAGCCGCTCACGCGCGAGGTGGCGCTGCCGAAAGCCGCCGACAACAAGGTGCCGGTGCCGATGGCGGCCGATCCGCTGGCACTGGCCGAAGTCGCCGACCAGCTCTTAGCCGCCAAATATCCGGTGCTGATGGCCGAGTACGTGGCGCGCAACGCCGACGGCTTCGACAATCTGGTGGCGCTCGCCGAAATGGTCGGCGCCGCGGTGTTCGACGTGCACGCGCGGCTCAATTTCCCGAACCGCCACAAGCTCAATCTGTCCTGCGAGAAGGAAATCTTCCGCGACGCCGATCTCATCGTCTCGCTCGACACCCGCGACTGGGAGAAGTCGACCCACTTCAACGACCGTACCAAGCGGCAGGTGGTGCCGCACTATCCGTCCCATTGCGAGATGATCGAGATCGGCTTCGGCGAGATCAACCTGAGCAAATGGTCGATGGATTACGCGCGCATGCCGACCTGCAGTCTGCGCGTGCTCGGCGACACGTTGACCGCCATTCCGGAATTGACGCGGCTCTGTCGCGAGCGCATCGCCACCGACCCGGCGCTCGGCAAGAAAATCGCCGAGCGCACCAAGCTGGTCGCCGGCAAACACGACGCGATGTTCAGGAAATGGGCCGACGCGGCCAAGAAGGATTGGGACGGTCTGCCGATCACGCTGCCGCGGCTTGCCAGCGAAATGTGGGACGTCATCAAGCACGAAGACTGGGTGCTGACCGCCTGCAATCTGCAGGACTGGGTCTATAAGCTGTGGGATTTCGACAAGCCGTACCGCCATCCCGGTCAGGCGCTCGGCACCGGCACCCAGATCGGCGTTTCGCTCGGCGTGGCGCTGGCGCATCGCGGCACCGGACGCCTCGTCGTCGACATTCAGCCCGATGGCGACCTGATGTTCGACGCCGGCGCGCTGTGGACTGCGGCCAAGAACAACATCCCGATGCTCATCGTCATGTACAACAACCGCGCCTACTACAACGACTGGGAGCACCAGATCCGCGTCGCCCACCATCGCGGCACGCCGGTGGAGCGCGCCTACATCGCCCAGGACATCGCCGGCCCCGAGCCTGATTTCGCCACCATGGCCAAAAGCATGGGCTGGTACGCCGAAGGCCCGATCGAAAAACCCGCCGACATCGCCCCGGCGCTGCGCCGCGCCATCGCCCAGGTCAAAGCCGGCAAGCCGGCGCTGGTCGATACGATCGTGCGGCCGCGATAAAGCTTACTCCTTCACGCTCTTCACCGGCGTTTCGGGCGTAAGCCCGGCGCGGCGGCGGGCGAATGTTTCGCGGCCGGTGGTTTCCCATTGGCCGGCAACGGCGCGTTCGGCGTAGGTGTCCCAGACCGCGTCCCAATCGCCGAGCGAATAGCCGTGCCACGGCGGCTGCGGCTTGAGCGCCGGCAGGCCGAGTTCGTCCCAGATTTGCTTGGCGCGCTCCATGAACTCCCGTTTCGGCAGGGCGAGCGGCGGCGCGGCGTCTTTGAGTGTCGCGTCGATCAACAGCGTTGAATCTTCGCGCCCTGACTCCGACTTCGGCCCGTGCCCTTGCGAGCGGTGCGGCATGACAAACACGTCCTCGACCGGATTGGCCCGGTACGCCAGCGACCAGAATACCGCGTCGGCATTGTGCGGATCGATGTCCTCGCTGACCGCGATGACGTATTTGCCGATGTCGGCCTGCAGGCCGGCGGCGCCGTGCAGCGCGCGCCAGACTTCGGTGCGCGGCACGCCGGGCGCGAACTGCACGAACATCACGGTGCGCAGATTGGTCAGCGGCTCGTGCAGCACCACCTGGCGCACGCCCTTGATCGACAGCGCGTCGCGCAGATGCGCCAGATAGCGCGGCTCGTAGGCGACGCGCTTCATCACGCTCGATTCGCTCGGCGTCACTTCGCTGAGGATCGACGCATAGACCGGCGCGCGCTTGCGCGTGATCGCGGTGACCTGCATCGACATGTTGAAGCCTTCGAGCGCGATGTGGCCGTGGCTTTCGCCGAACGGGCCTTCCGGCTCGAGCAGTTCGGGGTCGATCAGCCCCTCGACCAGCAGCTCGGCGTCGGCCGGCACGTGCAGATCGACGGTCTTGCACTTGACCATGCGGATCGGCGCGCCGGCGAGCGCGCCGGCCACCGCCATCTCGTCGCGGTCGATCGGCAGTTTTTGCGGCCCGGTGAACATCACCACCGGCGCGCAGCCGACCACGATCGCGATCGGCATCGGCTTTTTAAGCTTGCGGTATTTCTGCCAATGCACGTAGCCGCCGGCGCCGCCGATGCGCGCCGCCATGCGCACGCCGAGCCGGTCGGTCGCCTTCAGCGCGCCGCGGTAGGTGCCCATGTTGCGGACGCCGGTTTCGGGATCGACGGTGACGCACAGCGTCGCGGTCAGATACGGCGCGGCGTCGTAGCCGGGGGTCGAGATCGGCACCGGCAACGTTTTCAATCCGCCGCCCGGCCGGCGCAACGCGTCGCTGCTGATGACGACTTCATGGCAAGGCGCATTGGTCACCTCGATCGGCGCGATCGGATGTGCGATGGCATTGAGCCATGCGCTGCCGATCTCTTCCACCGGCCGGCCCATGCCGATGGCATAAATGCGCGCCGAAGCCGCGAGCGCGCCGATCGCCACCGGCATGTCGTAGCGCCGGCCCTCGCCGTCGGTGACGTTACTGAACAGGAAAGCGCGGCGCTCGTCTTCGCTCAACCCGCCCTGAAACTGCCAGCGCACCAGCGGGTGCAGCTCGGTGTCTTTGTTGATCGGCCGCTCGACCCGCACCAGCAGGCCTTCGGCCTCGAGCCGCGTCAGATGCTCCTGAAAGTCGAGCGGCGGGCCGGCTTTTTGTTGTTTGCCGCGGCTTTGGGCGGGTTGGTCGAGCATGGCGTTTTGCACAGGTTGCGGTTCTTACATTCACCTCTCCCCGGAGGGGAGAGGTCGAGCGAGCGCAGCGAGCGAGGGTGAGGGGGTTCGGACGCCGCAGAATTTTCTGAAACTTCCGAACCCCCTCACCCCAACCCTCTCCCCTCCGGGGAGAGGGAGTCATTTTATTTCTTGTTCTTCTCGTGCTCGGCGATGATCGGCTTGGCCACGCGAAAGCAGTCGACGCCGATCGGCGCGCCGCAGTAGATCGTGATCTGGGTCAGTGCGGCGCGGATTTCGTTCGGCGTCAACCCATTGTTGAGGGAGCCGCGAATATGGGTGGCGAATTCCTCCATCTTGCCGAGCGCGGCGATCATGCCGAGATTGAGAATGGAGCGCTCGCGCGGTTTTAGGGTTTCGTCGCCCCAGGTCTCGCCCCAGCAATATTCGGTGAGCAGGCGCTGAAAGTCACGGTTGAAGTCGTCGACGTTTTGCAGTGCGCGGTCGACGTAAGCCTCGCCCAACACCTTGCGGCGTTTGGCAAGGCCGAGCTCGTAGCGTTTCTGGTCCATGGCGTTTCCCTCCCATCCGCGAGGTCTGGCTCGCTTTACTCTTCCGCCGGGCCGCCTTTCCAGCGCTTCACCGTGCCGGTGTCGATGCCGAACAGGTCGAGCAGCCGGCCGCAGGTATGATTGATGATGTCGTCGACCGTCTTCGGCCGGTTGTAGAAGGCGGGCACGATCGGCGCGACCACGGCGCCGATTTCGGCAAGCGTGGTCATGTTGCGCAGGTGGCCGACATGCAGCGGCGTCTCGCGCATCGCCAGCACCAGGCGGCGGCGCTCCTTGAGCACCACATCGGCAGCGCGTGACAGCAGCGAGGCAGTGACGCCGCAGGCGATCTCGCTCATGGTGCGGATCGAGCATGGCGCAATGACCATGCCCATCGTGGGAAAAGAGCCCGACGAGATCGCCGCACCGATGTCGGACACCGGGTAGTGCACCGAAGCGAGCGCGCGCACGTCCTTGGCCTTGAGATCGGTCTCATAGGCGAGTGTCATCTCGGCCGATTTGCTCATGACCAGATGGGTCTCGATCTCGGCCTCGCGCAGCATTTCCAGAAGCCGCACGCCGTACACCGTGCCGGATGCGCCCGAAATACCGACGATCAACCGCGCCGTCTGTTTGGCCATGGCCGTCCTCACTCGCGGCCGGCGCCGGCCGGCACGGCCGCAAAGGCGCCGTGCGCGATCGCGTCGAATGCGCGCAGCAGAACATCGACGGCGTTTTCGGCGAAGCCCGTCCCGATGACGCGTTCATAGGCCGCGATATTGCCGCGCGCCGCGGCAGGCGGGGCGGCACTGCGGCCGAGCGGGCCGCGGCCGGTGAAGGCGAACAACGCCGCCTGCTGCAGGCGCTCGGCGTCGAGCTCGATCGCCTTGACCTTGTTGCGGAACACTTCCTGCGTCGCGGCATCGACGATGGTGCGCGCGCCCTTGAGCTTGCGGCGGGTATCGCGGATCGGAACGATGGTCAGGTTGCGCCAATCGCGCACCGCGTCGTCCAGCTTTTTGACCTCGTCGGCCGACAGCTGCCGGCCGTCATCGGCGAGCCAGAACAGAAACAGCAGCAGATTGACGTCGACGCCCTGCTCGTCCTGCAGCGCGATGCAGGCGTCGGAGACGCCGGCGTGCCGGTAAAAATGCAGCGAGAAGCGCCAGAACGGCGTGGTCTCGGTCTGGGTCGGCGTGTCGTTCATCTCAGCTCCAAAGGCTCATCCGGCGAACAACCTGTCATAGGCGCCGGCGGAGCGCAAAGTGGCGACGATGCGCTCCGGCGTCAGCGGCGTTTCGGCAAAGTGCACGCCAAACGGCGTCAGCGCGTCCTCGATGGCGGCGACAATGGCGGCCGGCGCCGGAATGGTGCCGCCCTCGCCGGCACCCTTGACGCCGATCGGATTGAGCGGATTGACGGTCTCGACGTGGGCGATGGCGCAGGTCGGCACGTCGGTCGCCATCGGCAGCATGTAATCGGCGAACGAGGTGGTGAGCGGCTGGGCGTTGTCGTCGTACTGCATCCATTCCAGGAGCGCGTTGCCGATGCCGTGGGCGACGCCGCCCTGCACCTGGCCGTCGACGATCAAGGGATTGATGACGCGGCCGCTGTCGTGCGCGACCGTGTAGCGAAGAATTTTGACGCCGCCCGTCATGGCATCGACCTGCACTTCGGCGACGTGGGTGCCGGAGCAATAAGCGGCTTGGGTCGGCGTGTAATAAGCCGTGTGCTCGATGCCGGCGCTTTGCCCGACCGGCAGCGACACGCCGGGAATGCCCTGCGCCAGCCGCGCTAAGTCGCCGAACGAAATCGATGGCCGGTTGCCGCGCCGCGACGTCGCCATGCCGTCTTCCAGATCGATGTCGGCGTCGACGACGCCGAGGGCGCGCGCGGCCAGCGTGAGGAGTTGCTTGCGCACCGCAGTGCCGGCGACGTGGGCCGAGGAGCCGGCATTGACCGCCTGGCGGCTGGCAAAGGCGCCGACCCCTTGCGAAATCGCCGCGGTGTCGCCGATCGTCATCACCACGTCCGCGATCCGGCAGCCGACCTGCTCGGCGACGATCTGGGAGAGCGTGGTGCGCGTGCCCTGGCCCTGGCTGGTGGCGCCGGTCGCGACCGCCACCTTGCCGCTCGGCAGCACCCGCACGGTGACGCCCTCGAATGGGCCGAGCCCGGTGCCCTCGACGTAATTGGCAACGCCGATGCCGATGAAGCGGCCTTGCGCCAGCGCGGCTTTCTGGCGCTCGCGGAAATCGTCGTATTCGGCCAGCGCCAGCGCCTTGTCCTGGCCGCGCGGGTAATCGCCGCTGTCGTAAACCAGCGGCTTGCCGTCGCGAAACAGCAGGCCGACCTCATAGGGCATCTGCTCGGGCTGGATCAGATTGCGGCGGCGCACTTCGGCGCGGTCGATCTGCAGCTCATGAGCGACGCGGTCGAGCAGCCGCTCCATGCAGAACACCGCCTGCGGCCGGCCGGCGCCGCGCACCGGCGTGGTCGGCACCTTGTTGGTGAGCACCACCACGGTCTCGAGCTGGTACGACGGCACCACATAGGGTCCCGGCACGGTGGTGGCGGCGATATAGGGCATGACGATGCCCCACGGCACGTAGGCACCGGTGTCGTGCACCATGCGGCCGCGGATGCCGAGAACTTTTCCGTTTTTATCGACCGCGATGCCGACGTCCCAATACTGGTCGCGCTCCTGGGTGGCGCACAAAAAATGCTCGCGGCGGTCCTCGACCCATTTCACCGGCCGGCCCACCCTGAGCGCCGCGGCGGGGATCACCGCCTCTTCGGGATAGAAGATCGCCTTCGGCCCAAAGCCGCCGCCGACGTCAGGCGCGATCATGCGGATCGATTCCAGGTCGCGGCCGATTAGATCGGCCAGCATGCGGCGGCCGATATGCGGGGTCTGCGTGCCCGACCAGACGGTGAGCAGATCGGACAATGGATCGTGATGCGCCAGCACCGCGCGCGTCTCGATCGCCATGCCGCCGCCGCGGTGCTGCCACAGCGCTTCATGAAACACATAATCGGCATTTTCGAGCGCCGCATCGACGTCGCCATAGGTCAGGGTGAACGTCGAGGCGATGTTGGTTTTCAGGTCGCTGTGCGCGCACGGGCCGCCTTCTTCGGCGGCGGCGCGGCAATCGGCAACCGCGGGCAGCACCTCGTAATTGACGATCACGGCCGCGGCGGCGTCTTCGGCGATGTAGCGCGTGTCGGCGATCACCACCGCGACCGCCTGGCCGACATAGCAAACCTCGTCGCGCGCCAGCGCGGTCTGGGTCCGCGCCACGGTGAGCGCGGGATTGGGCAACAGCAGCGCTAGCGGCGTTGCGCGCATCGGCTCCGGCAAATCGTCGGCGGTCAGCACCGCATGCACACCGGCCATGGCCAGAGCGGCACGCGCATCGCAGCCGCGGAGCTTGGCGTGGGCGTGCGGCGAGCGCACGAAGCAGGCATGCAGCAGTCCCGGCAGCTTGACGTCGTCGACAAAGCGGCCGTGCCCTGCCACTAGCGCTGGGTCTTCAAGCCGCGTCACGCGGGCGCCAAAATGCTTGGCGCCCATCAGCGCGCTCCCGGCTTGGCGGCGCCGCGCAGCTTGTGCGCGGCGTCGAGCGCCGCGGCAACGATGCCCGCATAGCCGGTGCAGCGGCACAGATTGCCGGTGAGCGCCTCGCGCACCTCGTCTTCGCTCGGGTTCGGCGTATCGCGCAACAGCTCGGTCAAGGTCATCAGCATGCCGGGCGTGCAAAAACCGCATTGCAGGCCGTGATTGTCGATGAAAGCCTGCTGCAGCACCGAGAGCTGACCATCGGGCGCCAGGCCTTCGACGGTCGTGACTTCGCAGCCGTTGGCTTGCACGGCGAACATCAGGCAAGAGCGCGCCGAGCGCCCGTCGACCAGCACCGTGCAGGCGCCGCACACGCCGTGCTCGCAGCCGAGATGGGTGCCCGTGAGGTTGAGTTCGTGGCGCAGGAAATCGGCAAGCGTCAGCCGCGCGTCGACCACGCGGGCGTAGGACTTGCCGTTCACCGTGACCCGCGTTGCTTGCCTGCCCATACGCAAAAACTCACGCCTCGACGCCGGCGCGCCGCGCCGCATCGTTGAGCGCCCGCGCGCTCAACACTTGCGCCAGGTGACGCCGGTAGTCGCCGCCGGCATGGATATCGGAAATCGGCTCGACCAGCCATGCGGCCGCGGCGGCGGCACGGATCGCGGCGGCATCGAGCGGCTTGCCGACGAGTTGCGTCTCGGCGGCCTCGACCCGCAGCGGCGCGGCGGTGACGCCGAACAGCGTCAGCGCGGCACGGCGCACCACGTTGTCGGCACCGACGTCGAGCAGCGCGGCGGCCCCGGCGATGGCGAAATCGCCGCGGCGGCGGGCGAATTCGTGAAAGCCGTGGCCGTGGCCGAGCCGCCAGACCGGCAGGTCGATGGCGGCGATCATCTCGTCGGCGGCGAGCGCCGTCGCCATGTAGCCGGTATAAAACTCCCGACACGCGATTTGGCGGATGCCGCGGACGCTGAGCGCATGGATCGTCGCGTCATAGGCGGCGCACACCGCGGGCAATTCGGCGGCCGGATCGGCATGGGCGAGACTGCCGCCAATGGTGCCGCGGTTGCGGGTCTGGCGATGGCCGACGTGGCGCAGCGCTTCCGCCATCAGCGGGCAGTGCTTGGCGATGTCGGTGGAGAATTCAAGATCGCGCTGGCGCGTCATGGCGCCGATGCGGAGTGCGCCGTTGACCAATGCGACGCCGCGCAATTCGTCGACCCGGCCGAGGTCGATCACGTTGTCGGCAATGACGTAACGGAAATTCATCATCGGCACGAGCGACTGCCCGCCCGCCAATAGTTTGGCGTTGGGCAGGCGTGCCAACAGCTCGGCGGCATCTTTAAGCTGCCGCGGCGCGTGATACTCGAACGGCGCTGGCTTCATCGTCCCGACATCGTCACCGCCGGCATTAACCCCGGCGGTGCATGGACCATTGCGGCAGTCCCTGCGGTCAGGAATGCCCGGCCGACATGCTTTTGTTGCTGGAAACCAGCATAGATTGCCGGGTCAAGCCCGGCAATGACGGGCGATTTACGCCGTCTTGATGCCGAGTTCGGCCTGTTCCTTGGCGTAGGCCGCGTCCATGCGCGGCGCCACGCCGCGCTTGGCGAGCTCGGCGGCAAAGATGCGGCGGATCTCCGGCTTCTCGTCGATATAGTCGACCTGATCGCCGCCGACGCGCCGGCTGATCCACGCTTTCGGTACGCCCTGGGCGTTACGGATGGCGACGCCCTCGTGCTTGAAGGCGAGGTAGCGCGCCGGCGTTGCGCCGGAATTGAAGTGCTGGTGGAACCACATGTTGGGCGGCACGATCAGGGTGCCGACTTCCCACTGGTAGTGCTGCGGCTCCTCTCCTTCCGGCCACATCAGCGAATAGCCCTCGCCCGACAGCACGATGACGTGGGCGCCCGGGCCGTGCGCGTGCGCCTTCTTGTAGGTGCCGATCGGGAACTGCGAGATGTGGCTGTTCATCGAGCCGCGCGCCAGATTGAAGCGGATGTGGCCGCCGCCGGCACCGCGCTCGGTCGCGGTGATCAGCGGAATGTTGACCGCGTCGGGCACGAAATTGGTGGTGAGCAAAAAGCCCTTCTGCTCGCCCTTGGACGAGAAGTAATCCGGCTCGCCTGAGAAGCGGTCCTTGAAGTCGTATTTGGTGTTGAAGATGAAATCGATGTCTTCGTAGAGGTTGATCACCGGCGGCGCGTTGGTGACGGCGACGTAGCGCACCGGCTCGCGGCCCGAGCCGTTGAAGTGCTGGTGATTGCAGTTGAGCGGAATGGCGAACAGCGCGCCTTCCTTCCACTCGAAGGTGATGCGGGCGCCGGCATCGTTCCACACCGTGGTCGAGCCGCGGCCCGACAGCACCATGATCATCTCTTCGTAGAGCTGCCGGTGCGGGTTCAGACTCTTGCCCGGAGGAATTTCCATTACGTAGCAGTCGTTCGAGGTGCGCGAGGCGTCATGGTTGAGGAACACCGCATTGCCGCCGCGCCGCGCCCAGGGTTTCAGCTCGACGGTGCGCAGGTTGCGCACGTAGAGCGAGGACATGATGTCGAGCCCCTCGGACTTCACCCAGCGGGTATAGGGCGTTTCTTTCTCGGTCTTGAATTTATTGGCTAAGTCCTCGGAAACGACGGCGTTCTTGGCCATTTGGCTCTCCTTTTAACCCTTTTAACCCGCTAAGCGGTCGATACCCGACCGCCCTCGGCGATGGCAACGCATTTTTCCGCCCGCATACGAACGTGAATAGGGTCGCCGGTCGGAGTCCGCAAGGAGGGATGGACGCGCGCCAGCAGCACGGATTCGCCGACCTTGACCTGGAAGTCGAGGTAATCACCGAGGAACACTTTGGCGTTAACCGTGCCGCGGCAGAGGTTGTCGTCGTCGGCGGGCGCCGGCGGGCTTTCCGACAGCTCCACGTCCTCGGGCCGCACCGAAATCACGACCGGCGCGCCCTGGGTGAGGTTCTCGACGCAGTGCACGTTCAGCTCGCCGAGCGGCGTCGCGACCCGGCAGCGCCCGTTGCCGGCCGCGGCGGAGATCATCGTGCCGTCGATGAAATTGGTGTTGCCGACGAAATCGGCGACGAAGCGGTTGCGCGGCCGCTCGTAAATGTCGCGCGGCGAGCCGATCTGCACGATCTGACCTTCGCTCATCACCGCGATCTCATGCGACAACGCCAGCGCCTCGCCCTGGTCGTGGGTGACGTAAACCGTGGTCAGTCCCAGCTCGCGCTGCATCCGCTTGAGCTCGAAGCGCATCTTTTCGCGCAGCTTGGCATCGAGGTTGGACAGCGGCTCGTCGAGCAAAAGAAGCTGCGGCTCCATGACCAGTGCGCGGGCGAGCGCCAGGCGCTGCTGCTGGCCGCCGGAGAGTTTAGTGGCGTCGCGCTCGGCGAGGTCGGCGAGCTGCACCGCCGACAACACACGCATGACCTTGTCCTCGATCTCCTTGCGGCTCGGCCGCGCTTTTCGCACTTCGAGCGGGAAGGCGACGTTCTTGAACACGTTCATGTGCGGCCAGATGGCGTAGGACTGAAACACCATGCCGAAATTGCGCCGGTTGGGCGCGACGAACACGCCGTTCGCCGAGGAGAACACGACGCGGCCGTCCACTTCGATGTCGCCGATACGCGGCCGCTCCAGCCCGGCGATCGAGCGCAAGGTCGTGGTCTTGCCGCAGCCGCTGGGACCCAAGAGTGTGAAAAGTTCGCCGTCGGGCACGTCGAACGACACGTCTTGCGCGGCTTTGACGACCTGGCCGTTGGCGCCGGCATATTCGGTATGCAGCGATTTGACGCTGAGCAAGCTCGTCTCCCTTACGCCTCGGCGACGCCGAACCGCCGGCCGATAATTTGCGCCAGCACGACGAAGCCGAGAAGCACCAGAATCATCATCACGCCGAGCGCCGACAGCTCGACGTATTGGCCGTTCTGCCACAACTCCCAGATCGTGATCGAGACCACTTCGGTGCCCGGACTATACAGCAGAATCGAGCTGGCCAATTCGCGGATCGACACCACGACGATGTAGATCCAGCCGGCAATCAGGCCGGGTTTTAACAGTGGCAGCACGATCCGGCCGAACGTCGCAGCGAAAGAGGCGCCGCTCATGGCGGCCGATTCCTCGAGCTCCTGGTGCACCTGAAGGAGCGAAGCGGTGTTGTAGCGCATGCCATAGGGCAGAAACCGCGTCACATAGGCAATCAGCATGATCCAGATCGAGCCGTAGACGCCGATCGGCAGCGCCAAATAGCAGGCCATGATGGACAGCCCGAGCACCAGGCCGGGAAATACCAGCGGCAGCGACGCCAGGTTGTCGATCAGCCAGCGCCCCGGCAGTCGCGTGCGCACCACGATCCAGCACAGCGCCGAGGTCGCCAGCATGATCAAGGTGGCACTGCCGAGCGACAGTGCGATGCTGTTGCGTATCGCGGTGCCGATCTCCGGATACGCGAGCACGCTGCGGTACGACGCGAAGCTGAGGTTCTTCAGCGCGGCGAGCGACGGCACCGTATAAAAGCGCTGCAGCGACGACCACAGCAGCACCAGGAACGGCAGCACGATCACCAACAGCACGTAGAGCAGAAAAACTGCTGAGGTCAGATAACGCCAGCGCCCGATGCCGATGACGCGCGGGCGAAAGCCCTTGCCGGTCACGGTGGAATAGCGGCGGCCGTGCCGGCCGATGCGGGCGTTGAGATAGATGCACAGCGAGGTGATGACGAGCAGCGTGAGCCCGTAGGCCGAGGCGAGGCCGATTTGGCTCGGATAGGAGTGGATCGCGTCGTAGATCGCCGAGGTATAGACCTCGATGCCGGCCGGCAGGCCGAGCAGCGCCGGCACTTCGAACGATTCCAGCGCGCGTACGAACAGGATGACCAGCGCGGCCGCGGTGGCAGGCCAGGCGAGCCGGATCGTCACCCTGAAGGTGATCTGCGGCACGGTGGCGCCGCTCATCAGCGCCGACTCTTCGAGCGACGGATCCATCGCGCGAAACGCGGCGCTCATCAACAAAAATGCGGCCGGCGAATAATGCAGGCCGTCGACCCAGATCATGCCAGGGATCGAATAGACGTTGATGAACACGAAGTCGGTGCCGAACGCGTATTGCAGCACGCGGTTGAGGATGCCGATCTTCGGGCTGCCGAGAAAAATCCACGACACCGTGAACAGAATGCCGGGAATGATCAGCGGTACCAGCGCCAGCGCGAAGAACAGCGACTTGAATGGCGTATCCGTGCGCTCGTTGATCCAGGCCAGCAGCGCGCCGAACGCGAAGGCGAGCGCGGCGCTGCCGACCGCGAACTGCAGCGAATTGGCAAACAGGCGCGCGGTGTCGGCGCTCGCGTAGGCCGCGCGGTAATTTTCGAGCGTGAAACGGGCCGCCGAGGTCGCGGTCTGGGTCGACAGCAGACTTTGCCACACCATGAAGACGAGCGGCACCAGCGCCAGCCACGCCACGACGACGACGACGAGCGCGATGGCAAGCCAGCTCCACTCGAAGCGCTGCGCGAGGCCGCCGGCGAGCGGCGCCGGCCGCGCTGCAGCGAACGCCTCGGTGCCGGACGCCATCGCGCGCTAAGCCCGTTTGGCATAGCGGGCAAGCGCGCCGCGCAGAATTTCGCGCGACGGCTCCGAACCATCCACCAGCCGGATGCTGCGGCGTTTGATTTTCCAGCCCTGCGCGGTGCGCCTGAGTTCCCAGCGGCTGATGACGACGCGGTGAATATGATAGCCGCGCGAGGCGCCATGGTTCGGCACCTCAATCGCCTCGCCGCTCTTGTTGGGGGTCAAGATCTGCAGATACGAGGTGACGACGGCGTCGTCGCCATCAAGCTCGATGTGCGGCAGCCCGGTGAAATGCGCCAGACCACCGGCGATCGCCGCCTGATGGGCTTCGCTCTTCAGCATGGCCGCTATGGCCTTGTTGCCCTGAGCGCCGGAGAGGTTGGCGCCGCGGTCGAACACGCCGTCTTCCATGTAGACGGCCTCGGCGTAGTAATCCGCGCCGGTATCGGCGCTCGGCGGATGGCCGGCGATGAGGTTGTAGATTTCCAGCCGACCCTCGACGGCGCGCAGCCGTGCCTCGAGCGTCTTGCTTTCCTCAGTTGCGGCGTGGACCATGGTGCCTCCTCGACCTGTCGTTCGATACCCGTATGATCGCAGTAGCCTATCACGCATCGAGCGGCGCAGGCGCGGTGGCATGTTGGCGGCCTGCGCCGTCTGGTTTGGCGGTGCAGGGTAAGCAATTTTTTGCCCTGCAGCGGGCAGTTAAATTTGCCATTTTGGGAACGCCAAATGGACGGCGTGCATAGGACAGCGATGGTGTCCCGCAGCAGCCTTGATCGGCGGTCATTTGTCGTCGGCGTCAGCGCCGCGGGTGGCGCGCTCACGCTCGGCTTTGGCGCCGCCGGCAGTGAGCCGGCCGACCATCTTGCCGCTCCGGTCGAGGTCAATTGCTGGGTAGTGATCGCGCCCGACGACACCGTGACCATCCGGGTGGCGCGTTCGGAGATGGGGCAGGGTGCCTTGACGGCGCTTGCCATGTTGGTCGCCGAAGAGCTGGAATGCGACTGGAGCAAAGTGCGCACCGAATTCGTGTCGCCATGGCAGAACGTGGTGCGCGCCGGCGTCTGGGGCGATCTGTCGACCGGCGCGAGCCGCTCGATCTCGGCCTCGCAGGACTACCTTCGCCGTGCCGGGGCGACAGCGCGTAACATGCTGATCGCCGCCGCGGCCGCGCGCTGGCACGTCGCGGCGGCCGAATGCAGTGCGCGCAACAGCATTATCTCGCACCGGCCGAGTGGCCGGACCGTGTCGTTCGGTGAGGTTGCCGCCGATGCGGCCAAGATCGCGCCGCCGCTCGACGTGAGCTTGAAACCGCCGGAGCAATGGACGCTGCTCGGCACGCCGCAAAAGCGGCTGGAGATCCGCGACAAGATCACCGGGCATCCGATCTACGCCATCGACGTGCGGCTGCCTGGCATGCTGTACGCCGCGATCCGCCACTGTCCGGTGTTCGGCGGCAGTGTCAAAGCAGTCGACGACCGCTCAATTCAAAACATGCCGGGTGTCCGCCGTGTGGTGCAGCTCGAGGACGCCGTCGCGGTAGTGGCAGATTCGTGGTGGCGGGCCAACAACGCTGTAACGACGCTGCGCGTCGCCTGGGACGATGAAGGCCAAGGCGGCCTCTCCACCGCGCGCATCGGCGACTTCGTGCGCGGCGGGCTCGATGGGCTGCCGGGCCAGGTCGGCCGCGCCGACGGCGACGTGGCAGCCGGGCTCCGATCTGCAGCGCGGCGCATGGAAGCCGAGTACGCCGTGCCGTTTCTCGCGCACGCCACCATGGAGCCGCAGACCTGCACGGCGCACGTGCGCCCCGACGGCGTCGAGATTTGGGCGCCGACCCAGGACGCCTCGACGGCGCTTGCGACCGCGGCGATCGCGGCCGGCGTGTCGGACGACAAGGTGAAGATCAACCGCATGCTGCTCGGCGGCGGCTTCGGCCGGCGCGGCTCGATCCAGGAGTTCATCCGCCAGGCGGTGCTGATCGCCCGCGAGGTGGACGCGCCGGTCAAATTGATCTGGAGCCGTGAGGAGGACGTGGCCCACGACCTGTACCGGCCGTTCGGAATGGCGCGCCTGGTCGCCGGCCTCGGCGGCGACGGCATGCCGGTTGCGTTGTCGATCCGGCTTGCCGGTCCGTCGTTCGTCGCCGCCATCCTGCCCGGCTTCGGCAAGAGTTTTGTCGATCGCAGTTTCGTCAGCGGACTTGCCGAGGAAATGCCCTACGCGATGCCAAACTACCGGGTCGATTACGCAGTGCGCGAGACCGCGGTGCCGCTCGGCGTCTGGCGCGGCATCAACTACACCCAGAACGTCTTCTATTTGGAGTGCTTCGTCGACGAAATGGCGCACGCCGCGGGCAGCGATCCTTATCGCTATCGCCGGCGTCTGCTGCGCAACAGCCCGAAAAATCTTGCGGTGCTCGATGCCGCCGCCGTCAAGGCCGGCTGGGACACGCCGCTGCCGGCGGGCGTTTTCCGCGGCATCGCGCTCAGCGAGGTGTGTGGCAGCTACTGCGCCCAGGTGGTCGAGGTTTCGATCGTGGACGGCCGTGTGCGCGTGCACCGCGTCGTCTCCGCGCTCGATTGCGGCCACGTCGCCAATCCGCTCACCGTGGCGATTCAGACCGAGGGCTCGATCGTTTATGCGCTGAGCGCCGCGCTCTACGGCGAAATCACCATCAAGAACGGCGCCGCCGAGCAAGCGAACTTCGACGACTACAAGATGCTGCACCTGGCCGATATGCCGAAGGTGGAAACCGTGCTGGTGCCGAGCGGCGGTTTTTGGGGCGGCGTTGGCGAGCCGCCGGTGATCCCGCTGGCGCCGGCTTTGTGCAACGCCGTGTTTGCCGCCACCGGCAGACGGATCCGATCCCTGCCGCTGAAGCAGTACGATTTTGCACAGGCTATTTGAACCTCTTTTTTTAGGAATCAACTGGATGATTCTCTGCGGGATCGGCACCTGACACAGAAAGAACGCCGATCGGCCACGTCTCGCCAAAGCCGCGACACGCTTCGGCCGCATCGCCGGTGCAAGGCAACGCCCCGCGTGAGGGGACGAGGCTTTGCGAGTCACCGAGCTTTTTGTAAAACCCCGGCATGATGCGCCGCTGCAGCCCGCGGCGGCGATTGCGTGCAGCACACGCGGCATCGCCGGGAACGCGACATGCGCGCCGTTCCGCCAAGCGCTAATCGTATCGGGCGGGGTGACGGCAGAGTTGGATCTCAAGCCCGGCGATTTGCGCGAAAACATCGTGGTCGATTGCGACGATCTCTACGAGCTGCCGTCCGGCACCGTGGTGCAGATCGGGCAGGCACGTTTGCGCCTCACGTTCCACTGCGAGCCGTGCAAGAAGATTCTCCACCTGATCGACTTCGACCGCGTCCTCCATCGCCGCGGCGTATTCGGCATGTTCCTCAATGACGCGCGGATCGCGCTTGGCGATGAATTCGCGGTCACCGAACAATGCTTCGAGGAAATTCCCTACGCGATCAACGAACGGCTCAGATGGTATCTGAAAAAGCACGGCGCCCGCGGCGCCGCGCTCGATCTCGTGCATGCGCTCGGCTTGCCGGCCTCGTCCGGCCGCACCATGCCGCGGCTTTTGGCCAAGCTTGTTGGCGCGGCGCCGGTGGCGGAGGCTGTCGCGGGCGAGTAACCCGCTTCGCTTGTTTTATGCTCGGTCGCGGCTTTTTCCGATCGCGGAAAAACAACAAAAATTAAATCTGCAAATCGTTTTGTTATTCTGCTTCGTGACGTCCATTCACGCCGCGCGGCGCTGCGTGATCACCATCGGCAAGCCGTTGTCCGGCCGCAACGTCACCCGCAGCAGCGGCCACACCGCGGCGCCCGGCGCAAGTTCGAGCCGGAAATTCTTCACGATATTCGCCAGCACCAGCGTCGCCTCCTGCAGCGCGAATACCGAACCGATGCAGGTGCGCGCGCCGGCGCCGAACGGGATATAGGCGTAGCGGTCGGTGGCATCGCGAGCGTCGCCGAGAAATCGCGCCGGGTCGAAGGTGTTGGGGTCGCGCCACAAGAGGCGATGGCGATGCAGCACGTAGGGCGCGATTACCACCAGCGAACCACGCTTGACCTTGACGCCGGCAAGCTCGTCCGAGCCGAGCGCAACGCGGCTGATCGCGGCGATCGGCGGATAGAGCCGCGCCGCCTCGTCGATCACCGCGCGGGTCTCAACGAGGCGCTCGCCCAGCGTGCCGGCAGGACCGTGCAACTCGCGCTCGACCTCGGCTTCGAGGCGCTCGCGCCATTGCGGCGATTGCGACAGCAGGAACAGCGACCAGGTCAAAAGATTCGCGGTGGTCTCGTGGCCGGCGGCGATGAAGGTCAAAATGTTGGAGCGGACCTCGATCTCGGCCATGCGGTTGCCGGTCTCCGGATCGAGCGCATTCAACAACAAGGTCAGAATATCCTTGGCCACCGCCTCGGGTTCCTCGGCCATGCGCCGGCGCCGCGTCGCGATGATGTCGTTGATGGCGTTTTCGAAGAAGCGCAGGGTCCCGCGCACGCGCCAGTGCGCGAACCGCGGCACCGCGGGCGGCAGACCGATCACGTCGAACGGATCGATGCGGCCGATGGTGTCGAAATAGGTCCGCATGGCGACGCGGAATTCCTCGGGCGCACGTCCGAGGCCGTCGGAAAAGATGGTGCGCTCCAGCACGTCGAGCGTCAGGCGCGTCATCTCGGCGGCGACGTCGCGGGTGGCGCCGTCCTGGTCGCGCCAGCGCGCCACCAGCGCCTCGGCCGCCGCCATCATGTGCGGGGCGAAGTCCATGATGGTGCGGCGCGCGAACACCGGCGCCACGGTGCGGCGCTGCACGCGCCATTGCTCGCCTTCGGCGCTGAGCAGGCCATGACCGAGCCCGGCCGAGAGCACGCGGCGCTGCAGCGCGTCCTTCTGGTAATTACCGGCATTGTGCAGCAGCACATGCTCGATGGCGCGCGGCTCGCTGACCATGACCACATGGGCGAACGGCAGGCCGCCGACCACGACCGGCTTGTCGAAATGGTCCTGCGCCCAGCATTCCAGCGGATTGCGCCACAGCGCGCCGATCAGGCGGAATGCGCCGAGCGGCTTCGGCTGCGGCGCCGGCGCCGGCGGCCGAAACGGCGACGCCGTCAGGTCAAGGACGCTTGCGGCCGAAGAGGTCATGATCGCTCGTGTACCGGTACGATTAGCAACGCCAACAAAACCCTACCCAAAACGCCGGTTTTGCGCGGTCGGTTCCGGGAAAAGCCAGCTGCGTTCGGTCATCGAAGTTAAGATTGCCCCACCCCATGCGCCGTCGCGGCCGTATGATCGGGGTCGCGTTCAGCGCGGCTCGATATTTGGCATGGCTTGCGGCCACGTCAAGAACGACGGCGCGCTGACCGCCGCAGAAGGTAAAGATGCCGCTGCACAAGCACCGGTAGATCGCGCTGATCAAATAACGCAGCGCGTCGTTCACCGCGCGCCGAACAACTTGTCGAGCAGCCAGCTGTCGAGGCCGCGATCGTTGTTGTTGCGGCTCGGCGGCGTCGCATAAGGCTGCGGCGATCGGTTGGCCGCCACGGCATTGGGCGCAGCGAACGGCTGCGGCAAGGCCGCCGCGAACCAGCCGCCGGCGACGCCGGGCAACGGCGCCGGCGCGGTGCCGCGCAGCGCGGTTTTCATGAAGCGGCTCCAGATGTCGACCGGCAAGCCGCCGCCGGTCGCCCGGTGGGTCGGCGAGGCATCGTCGTTGCCGAGCCAGACGCCGGTGACGAGCCGCGACGTGTAGCCGACGAACCAGGCGTCGCGAAAATCCTGGCTGGTGCCGGTCTTGCCGGCGGCTTGCCAGCCGGGCAGGTCGGCATGGCGCGCGGTGCCGGAGGTCAGCGTCTCGTGCATCATGGCGTTCATCATCGCCACGTAGCGCGCGTCGACGATGCGGCCGAGCGCCTGCGGCGCGCGTGCGTACAACGTCTTGCCGTCGCTCGAGCGGATGCGCTCGACCACATGCGGCGAGGCGGCGAAGCCGCCATTGGCGAACGGCGCATAGGCGGAGACGAGCTCGAACGGCGACACTTCCGAGGTGCCGAGCGCAATCGACGCATTGGGCTCGAGCGGCGACACGATGCCCATGCGGTAGGCGGTGCGGATCACCGCGGCCGGACCCAATTCCAGGGTCAGGCGTACCGACACGGTGTTGAGCGAGTTGGCCAGCGCCTGGGTCAGGGTCACCGGCCCGAAATACTGGTGCTCGTAATTCTCCGGCCGCCAGCCTTTGACCGAAATCGGCGCGTCGTCGCGGATGCTGTCGGGGGTGAGCCCGTGCTCGAGCGCGGCGAGATAGACGAACGGCTTGAACGCCGAACCGGGCTGGCGCCTGGCGGCGATGGCGCGGTCGAACTGGCTCTCGGCGTAGCTCTTGCCGCCGACCAGCGCGCGCACCGTGCCGTCGGGCGTCATCGCGATCAGCGCGCCTTGGCCGACATTGAGTTTCGCGCCGCGCTGCGCCAGCGCATCGACCAAGGCCTGCTCGGCGGCATTCTGCAGCGCCGGATCGATCGCGGTGTCGACCACGATGTCTTCGTCGACATGGCCGACCAGATCGTTGACCGCGTCCATCACCCAGTCGGCGACGTAATTGACCGAGCCGGCGCCGCTCGGCTGCTTGGCGCGCGCCGGTTCGATCAGGGCGACTTCGGCCGCCTTGGCGGAGATCATGCGCTGCGCCGCCATGGCGGCGATGACGAGCTGGGCGCGGCGCTCGGCGCCGTCGGGGTTGCGCGTCGGCGCCAGCCGCGACGGCGATTGGACCAGGCCGGCGAGCATCGCGGCTTCGGGCAATGACAGCTGCCGCGCCGCTTTGCCGAAGTAGCGCTGCGCCGCCGCTTCGACGCCGTAGGCGCCGGCGCCGAAATAGACGCGGTTGAGATAAAGCTCGAGGATTTGTTGCTTGGAGAACTTGTGCTCGAGCCAGAGCGCCAGCAGCGCCTCTTGCAGCTTGCGCGTGATGGTGCGCTCCTGCGTGAGAAACAGATTTTTCGCCAGCTGCTGGGTGATGGTCGAGCCGCCCTGCGCGGCGCCGCGATGCAGCACGTCTGCGGCGGCGGCGCGCAAAATGCCCCACGGATCGACGCCGTGATGAGCATAGAAGCGGCGGTCTTCGATGGCGATGAACGCGTTCGGCAGGTAGGGCGGCAGCTCGCGCAGCGGGATCGCGGCGCCGCCCATGTCGCCGCGCGTGGCGAGCGTCGCGCCATTGAGGCCGAGAATGAGCACCGACGGCGGGCGTTTGGGAATTTCGAGCGATTGAATCGGCGGCAGGTGCAGGCCGACCCAGACCACGGTGCCGACGGCGGCGAGCATCGCCCACAGCCCCGCCACCGCGCCCCAGTAAATGATGCGGCCGAAGCCGCCGCGGCGCTTGCCGCGGCGCCGCCGTCCGCCACGTCCCGGCGCGGCACCGCCGGCGCGCTCCTGCGGCTCCGCCCGCGCGGGGGGATCGGCGGAGGCCCGTTTGCGGCCAGTCTGTCGCGACGCCATGTCCCCGAATCCCCGAATGCGTCCGGCGTATGGATGACCGTAAAGACCCCGGTTTAAGGGGCGGTTACTCCTCGTTTCCTCTTCCGCAGAGGGGCAAGCACCAGCGTTCTCGCGATGCATTTTTTTGCACCCGAGGTTTGCGGCACGGCACGGGCAAGAACGACGCCGCACGTTTTTGATCGCGTCACGCCGAAGTTTTGAACCGGGCGGTAGGACCGGCTTCGGCTCGATCACGCTTGGCGCAAGGCCGGATCGCGGAATGCGCGATCCGGCAAGCGAATTGCGAATTGCGAACGGAAGTTTCTCGTGCTGTTCTATTCGCCACTCGCCATTCGCCATTCGCCAATAAAAACAAGGCAGGCGGAACGCCGGCAGACGCCACCCCACCAATCCGCACCCTGCGGGATGCGGCGCGCGCCCAGCGGGGCGCGCTGCGCCTACCGGCGTTCCACCGCGGTTCTCGTAGCAGCGAACCAACGCCGCTACTCAGCTCCAGACGCGCTTCCTGGGACGTGGCTAAAGAGCGGGCGTTAACCGCCCCCGCCTGTCCCAGTCCAGCGATCCAATCGCAGGCCGGTCATAATGCCGGCCGGGCGTTTTCCCGAAGCCGCCCGAGTGCGGAGGTGACGAGCCCCTGCCCGCGGGCACCGCTCTCGCTCCACCGTCCGGAGTGACCGGCCGGCGTCCTTGCGGAAGCGAGACGGCGCCGGCTTCTAGTGGGCGCGGCGCCCTTGTCAATGATTCTTTTCGCACCCGCATGCCTTTGAGACTTCGGCGATTTTCGCCTCCCCCACATTGGCCATGGGGCGGCCGCGGCTTGGAAAGGGCTGTTTTTTGCGATTGGCGGCAATGAAGATTCGCAGCCGCGGTTGCGCGAAAGCGACATCCGCGATCAACGTTTGCAATCTGCAAGGCCGATTCCGGATTATGCTTTGGGCCATCAGCGCTACGCTCGCTGAGCCATCGCTGCGCGATCGGACCTCAAGGAGACCGTGATGACCGACACCAGGAGTTACCCGTACGTCACGCATCTCGACATCAAATTCCCCGCTCTCGATCTTATCGACGTCGAGGCGCTCGCCAAATCGGTGACGGACCGGTGGTACAATCAAACGCTATGCCGGGTGAACGATTCCGTGGTCCGGCTCGGCGTCCTGCAGGGCGAGTATCATTGGCACAAGCATGATAACGACGACGAGTTCTTCTTCGTGCTCAGCGGACGCTTCATCGTCGATCTCGAAGAGCGCTCGGTCGAGCTCCTTCCCGGTCAAGGCTTCGTCGTGCCGAAAGGCGTGAGACACTGCACGCGCGCGCCCGAACGCAGCGTGATCCTCATGGTCGAGACCGCCGCGATCGTTCCGACCGGCGATGCTTAGCTGGTGGGGTGGGCAAAGGCGCGAAGCGCCGTGCCCACGTACAATGGCTTCCAAAAAACCGCGTGGGCCTCGCTTCGCTCAGCCCACCCTACAAATCGGCTCTCCGCCGCGCGGGGAGAGGTCGTCGCGCGAAGCGCGGCGGGTAAGGAGGCCCTGCAGCGAGTCTGAGTTCACCGGCGCATGTACAAGCACCAAGGCTTGAACCAAACAAGCAATGCTCAGGCAGCGGCACGGCCCCTCACCCCTGAGCAACCGACGACATAGGTAACACTTTAAACCGGCAACATGGGTAACACATTTCCCGTTTTGTTCAGCACTGTTGCTGCTGTTGTTGCGACTGTGGGCCTTGTGGGCAACGCGCAGCGTTGTCC
>Ga0209060_10000394_pt1 | contig 86032 bp, 75 predicted proteins | sample Coa_R1_8_FD_187155 | JGI IMG/M metagenome (GOLD analysis project Ga0209060, IMG submission 187155) | Surface soil microbial communities from Centralia Pennsylvania, which are recovering from an underground coalmine fire - Coalmine... | ecosystem: Environmental > Terrestrial > Soil >... | reverse complement strand
GCACTCGTTTCCACTTCATTCGATTCATTATTGATCCAAGCCCCGCTGAGTGGTGGAAGAACATTGTGCCGATAAACACATCGACTACAAAATGCCCAACTAATGGAGCTAGCCGGTCGTTGGCGTGAACCAATCACCGTGCGCGGTCGCGATCAGATTTCGCACCTGATAACACGAGTCTCCTACCGATATCGGTGTTCGTGACGTTCCGTATCGGAAGACTCGTGCCGGTAAGCTTCCAAAGGCACTGGCGGTCCGGGACCACCGACTCGAATACCTCCTCTTCCGATTTGGCCCATTACCTGGCTGGGATAAGCCGGCTTTGCATCGCGCTGGTTCATCAGCTCAACAGATTTTTCGTCCGGCCGCCAGCGATATTTGAAGACCTTATAGTCATGTATTGCTCCCATCGCGTTGACAGCCGTAGGTGCTGAGCTGTCCCATATCGAGAAGGCGAAAGGGTCTTTTCGATCGAGCGCAAGCACTCCATAGGATGCATGACCAAGGGGCATGGGCTCACCGGCTCCATTCATACGCATTCCCACGTAAAAAAAATCGCGCATGGAGCCGTTTACCTCGAAGCTAAAATAAAGCCATGCATCATTTGCTGAGGTGCATGAGATCCCCACAGACTCTAGCCGCCGATATGCAAGGTCCTCGCTGTCATCAGCATTCCTGCCGAATGATGCGATTCGATAACGCCGGCCTAATGGCTCGATAACAATCCGGTAATCGTAGCGCGCTGCAAGCAGGTCGTCGGCATTCACTTTTATAGCCGGTTCTACGACTATTTTCTGACCACCGGGAGATCCGAGAACCGCCCGTGGCTCGTCACCGCTCACCGGCAAGACATAGGTTCGATGAGTATTTGATTCGCAAATATGGATTGGATCGTCCGCTCTTTTCGCCGAAGGTTCGTTAGAAAATTGCCCAAAGCCAGATGCAGTCACAAAGATCAGGGGCAAAATGGCCAATGGGAAATTTGATTTCTGAGTTCGTTTCATTTTTACGTATTGAGTAAATTGATTTATGAATGTTATCGAAATACTTGCTGCGCGTTAGCTCCCGCTTTTGCCATTGAACCCATGTAACCTCCGTGATAACCAAAATATGTTGCGCGCACATCCCAGTTAGCTTTCCTTCCCAAAACCACAAACTTTTGATGGTTTTCCTTATCAAGACCGCAAGACTCCAAGCCACCCAAAGGTAGGCCTGAACGCCCAAATTTTTGCAGAATAATTGTCCTTTCTTCAATGAGTTAACAAAAAGCTCTTCCTGTCCGGTTGACAGTGGCGATCCAAGAAGTCTACGTTATCGCCTTGGGCGAATAAAAAGCGAAAATCAATCGCGGCCATCTGAGCAAGCAACCGTTTTCCAGCCTTCAGATCGCACGTTGCTTACCGCCAATTCCATATCGGAGGAAATCAAAATGAACAATGAAATTCAGCAGCAGTTGGGCGCCAAAATTCGTGAACTACGCACAAAGAAGGGGTTAAGCCAAGAGGACTTCGCATTTGAATGCAAGCTCCACCGCAGCCATCTTGGCGAGATCGAACGAGGAGAGGCGAATGTGACTCTTTCTACGTTGCTTACAATTGCTCATGCCTTGGGGACGTCCATTGCCAGTCTGTTCAAGGGCATACCAGGCACCTAGTTATGAGAGAGCAAATCAAACTAGAGAATATCAGGCCGACTCATAAGCGATCGCGAAGCCACCCTTGTCTATTCTCGCGGCGTCACGCACGGCTCTCGCAATGCGCGTTTTGTGGAGAGCCGCAGGCTCCGATGTATTCGACAGATTTCTGTTCATCTACTCGGGCCTAAACTATGATGAGGTCCCGTACCGTCTGCAACGATTCTCAATGCTTCCTCGAACCGTGGTTGGCGCGAATTGTGCCTGATCTGTTCCCAGTGAATCCGTCCGTAGGCGAATTGGGAATGGCGATCGGCCAAGCCAACATTGCGTTCCCAGAAGAGCCGCTGAAAATCGACGTACGCGGGTAGAGGCTCGTTCCAATCCACCGGCTCACCCGCAGAGCCCAGACCGAGGTAGACCAGGGCATAGAAGATGTGCGCTAGCTGCTTCATCAGGTAGAACCGGGCGTGCTGGTAGGAATCCGGCGGCGCGCCAAAGTATTCCTCCAGATAGATCCGTTCCTCCTCCTCGGTGAGGGCGAGCATATTCGCCGCTACCGCCAGGTCGGCATAGCGGTCGTTTTGGAACGCAGCCTCCCAGTCCACCAGCCACAGGCGATCTCCATCAAAAAGAATGTTGTCCGGCTTGTACAGATCGTTATGACTCGGCACCAGGTCCGGGTCGAGTGACGAGTAAGCTGCCTTGATTCGCTCGTATTGGGCTAGAAGTTCCTGGAGGTCCCACTCCGGCAGGATATTTGCAGCACGGAACTTCTGGAGGAATCCCTCGAGGGCAGGCCCATTATTTAACAGGAACGTGCACGTGGTATTGAACGGGACCGTGGGAAACGGCGGCAGCGTATGCAAAGTGCGCAGAGCGGCAGGCACACGACGCAATGCGTCGACTGCCGGAAAGGACACTGTTTCCACAAAATCGGTAATGGAGATCCGATCTTCCACGTTCGCGTACCGGACAATCGGCGCGAGTCCGGCGGCGGTAGCCGATTGCATGCAGTTGAACTGACGCGTCATATCGCCCGGGCGAGTATTGATCCGCAACAAATAGGCAGTTCCGCGCACAACGATGCGAAATGCCCGATTGGAGCCAGGCCGCTCTGTAAGGTCGCGAATATCGTCCAATACTGCCACACCAAGAGCCTCGCGCAGACCGCGCGTAACGGCGTCGATCTTCTCGTGCGGAATCATGAAGCCTCCCATTGGCGCAGGCGTACAAAAAATTCGCCGAATGCCTAAAAAGCAGTAAAGAAGTATTGAGGCTTTGGAACTGCCATTTCCTGGCAGCAAGTCAAAAGCCTCGCGTTAGAAGAAGCCTTACCGATTTCTGGAAATGATGGTTCGTCTCGGCGACGTTAACTCAACTTACAGATAAGATCTAGTCTTGTTTTCAATGATCTAATTTGCTATTTTGAAGATAGAGATGGGTTGGAGTTCACTACTCTGACCGATTTTTTCAGCACGGCGCTCCCGCCCTTATTGCAGAAGTGCTTTCAACTCTGCTTCCTTTACCCGATCTAAGCACGGTTTGCATTCCCACCGACTCCTTCACCCGATTCACATTGCCGATACGAGGATCCGTACCGTGGTTTGTCAGGTGGCAAGCTCATCATTCGGGTTGGGGATGAAGTTGCAGGAAGGCACTCGCGGCGTCGCCGGCATATCGCTCGATTTCGCGGGGAGTCGGCCGCTGGGCGACACCGAGCAACAGGCTGATCAGCAAGTCACCCCAAAGCAGCCCGATGAACAGCCTGGCAAGTTCGGCAGGGTGGCCGGCGAGTAGTCCAGACTCCTGGGCTCTGGCCATGATCTTACGCAAGGCCGCTCGACCGGTCTCACGGCCTATAGAGTCGAGCGCACGCGCCACTTCAGGACTCTGGGCAGCCTCGCCAATTGCCAGCCGAAATACCGCAATAATCGTGGGGTCGCTTATCTCGCTGACAAGCTTCGCCCCAAAGGCAGCCAACACATGAGCCAGCATCTCGCGATCTCTCGCCAGGGGTAGGTCTGCGGGCACCTCCAGCCGCTTGGCGCACTTGCTGATGCAGGCGATCAGCATTTCCTGCTTGTTGCCAACCAGCGCATAGAGCTCGCGCTTCGAGACGCGCGCCCGCGTCGCGATCTCGAGCGTGCTGGCGGCCGCGTATCCGCTCTTCATGAATGCCGCAAAGGCGGCCTCAAGAATGCGGTCGCGCACCGCAATGTCGTCGCCGCCTTCCTTGCGGCGTTTTGAGATCGATGCCGTAACCATCGCCTTCTCCTTGACGAATTTGGTACCACCTAGTACCATCACCTCATATATGGTACTTAATGGTACCAAAACATGGTTTTTCGCCGTTGGCTAAGTCCCCGGCTCGGGAGATTTTGCCCTGGGCGAATCCTAAGTTGACTGGAGGTCAAATGTCGCCGGAAACCATCTTTCGTATCCATCTCATTCTTGGCTATGTCACATGGCTGCTTTGCTTCAGAGCGTATTTCATGCCCAGGCTCAGGTCGATGGATCTGATTGCAGCGCAACGCATCATCGCTACTCTGCACAGTTTTCGCTTCTTCGGGCTCGTCTTTATCCTTCCGGGCATTGTCGGGCCTGAATTGCCTACTTCTTTTGCCACGTTCGCTGCCTATTGGGACCTGGCAACCGGAGTGCTAGCTATTTTCGCGCTTCTGACGGTAAGAATACGTCCACTCTTTTGGCTGTTTGTAGTTGCCTTCAATGCCGTTGGAATGATCGACCTCGTCCTCGACTATTACCACGCCATCCGTCTCAACGTTCCCGCAATGGCGGGGCAGTTAAATGTCACGTACGCGATTCCTATCCTCTACGTGCCCCTGCTCATGATCACGCACGTCGCCGCGTTCTATCTGATGTTGCGTCCTCAACCCAAAACGGTTGGAGTCTTTGCAAATAGTGCAGCGGTGTCGTAGATCGTAGATCACACTCGTGCGCGGCACCCCTCGCTGATCTGGGAATCTGGATGATTTGCAACTTCGCGACCATCCGGATTTCCAAAATAACCATGACATAATGTTGGGGCCATGGAAATCTTCGTAAGCTGGTCTGGCCCCAGAAGCGGCGCGCTTGCGGAAGCCCTGCGAAGCTGGCTGCCGAAAGTCGTTAACGCCTTTAAGCCCTGGCTCTCGTCGGCGGATATAGACAAGGGCTCGTTGTGGCACAACGAAATATCATCGAAGCTCGCATCCGCCAAGGCCGGGATTATTTGCATAACGCCCAACAACCTGAACTCCCCCTGGCTGCTGTTTGAGGCGGGTGCTTTGTCCAAAACAGTGGGGAAAACTTGTGTATGCACATTACTTCTTGGCATCAAGCCAACCGACTTGACCGGTCCCCTTTCCCATTTTCAGACCACAATCGTCAATAAAGAAGAAATATTGCGCCTGGTCAAGGACCTCAACGGTTGGCTGGGCGACGCGGCCATGGAAACGGCGCAGCTTGAAGAAACGTTCGATCTCTGGTGGCCCAAGCTGGAGAAATCAATTTCCAGTCTTCCGTCCGATGGTCCCGAGAAGCGGCAGGAGAGAACGGAGCGCGAAATGCTCGAAGAACTGTTGAACCTTGCGCGTAAGCAAGACCGCGATCAGCAGAAATGGAACCAGCAGGTCAACATCCAATTCGATTCGACGGAAGGTCTCCGGTCCGAATTGGAGCTACGCGCTGTTCTTGCGTTGGAGGGCTTGGAGCCATATATCGATAGAATCATAACTATGCCTAGAACGTTTGGGGTTGTGTACAAAGCTACAACCGGAGATTTGCTTGGGTTTGACGCACCACGGGACGTCTCTATTGAGTACCTGGCAAGAATCATTAAACTCAAGAAAGCTGCGACTGATCAACGCAGCCAAGCCCGATCCCGATCTGAAGCGGCGGGTTGATGGAACTCGATTTCTGCCGCAACGTCTATGCTTGAACTTGGTTGCTAGCGGCCATCCCATTCTCATTCCCATTTTCCGCAATATATTGGCTTATACTCTGACAATGTCGTCATTGATTCGGATCGTTTTGCAGGTATCAATTCTCATCTTGTTAGCTATGGGAAGCGCACTGGGCCAGGCTGCCCCTCCAGATTGGACCGAGCCGTTTCCTCCATTTCACATCGCCGGCAATCTTTACTACGTGGGAAGTAAGGGGCTGGCGAACTATCTGATCACGACTCCGCAAGGAAATATCCTGATCAACAGCGATCTCGAGGCCAACGTGCCCCTCATCCGGGCGAGCATCGAGAAGCTAGGATTCAAATTCGAGGACACAAAGATTCTTCTCATCAGCCATGCGCACTGGGACCACGATGCCGGGAGCGCCATGATCAAGGAAATGACCGGCGCCAAGTACATGGTGATGGACGCGGACGTGCCGGTGGTGGAATCCGGCGGCAAGACCGATTTCCAGTATGGCAATGTTCCTGCGTCTCTCTATCGCCCCACCAAGGTGGACCGCGTATTACACGATGGCGATGAAGTCAAGCTCGGCGGCACCGCGGTGGTTGCCCACCTCACTCCCGGCCACACCAAAGGCTGCACCACCTGGACGATGAAGGTAACAGAGCACGGGAAAACCTACCAGGTAGTGATTGTGGGCAGCCCGAATGTAAACCCCGGATACAAACTCGTGGGCAACGCGGCATACCCGCAAATTGCGGAAGACTACGCGCGCATGTGGCGCGTTCTGAAATCGCTGCCGTGTGACATTTTCCTCGGAGCACACGGCGCCTACTTTGGCATGGAGGAAAAGTATGCTCGATTGAAAGATGGGCAAACAAACCCTTTTCTCGATCCGGAAGGCTACAAGAACTACGTCACGCAGAAGGAGAAAGAATTCCAAGCGGAACTGGCGAAGCAAAAGGCTACGGCTCACTAAAGCTTTGGTCACAATGACACGACATCCTACGCATGGTTCGACCTCATCGGTAGGGTAATCTCAGCCTAAGCCGTGGTGATATTGAGCATTGTGAGATTTTTATTGCGGTGTACAGAGAAACCGTGAGATATGCGATGAAACAAGAGCCTGGATGTCTGCTATTAATGCTCCCAAAGCCTCATCCCGCTTGAAATTGAGCGCATCTATTTTTCCTACCACTTTTCATTAGCCAATTATTTTTTCTATATCGTTTGTGGAGTGCCCCTTATTATATAATTGCTCGCCAGCAAAATGCTTTATAAATAGGGTTTTAGGATGTGCCCCTACTTAATATCGAACTATCAAGAGCTTTCCAATGCCACGACCAATTACGGAATACTCGATTTTCATCGCGACTCCCAGTGGACTTGAGGAAGAAAGGAGAGTGTTTTACACAACTCTCACAGATTACAGCACAGAAAATAGGGGTCGCAATATAGTTTTTACGCCGGTTGGATGGGAAATAACGCTCGGAGGAGTGGGCAGGCCTCAGGAGCTAATCAATAGAGATCTAGTTAAATGTGATTATTTCATCTTGGTTCTTTGGGACCGTTGGGGATCACCTACTTCTGCGGAACCAGAAGAAGGATACTCGTCTGGGTGCGAAGAAGAGTTCGAGCTCGCTAGTGCATGCAGAGCTGATTCAAAATTTCACATGAAGCAGCTTGTTGTATTTTTTAAAAATGTTGACTCACACGCATATAAAGATCCAGGCCCTCAGCTACAAAAGGTTCTCTCTTTCCGAAAAGAGCTCGAACAGACAAAAAAACATTTGTTTATGCAGTTCTCCTCACTTGAGGTTTTCCAAGGACAGCTCCGGAAATTCTTAGCTGAATGGCTTATCGAGCAGGAAACGCGTCAACGTGAAATGCCAGAGCAAGAGCACGTCGAGATCCTAAAAGGTGGCCTGCCGGTATGGAACACTTGGCGGGCGAACCACCGCGAATCTGTGCCTAATCTGGTTCGCGCGGACCTCAGAGGGCAATATCTCAGTGGATTTAATCTAGAGGGCGCGGATCTCAGTCGAGCTGACTTAACTGGTGCTGATCTGACCGGTGCAAAACTGTCTCAGGCAATTCTAAGGGAAGCTCTGCTGGCTAATGCCAACCTGTTCCGAGCTGAGATGCTTGGAGCGGACTTGCACAACGCTGTATTTGTGAATTCTCACTTAAGCGAAGCAAATCTGCGAGGTGCCAGACTCAAACTCACAACCGTCGCATCAACAGATTTATCGAGCACAGTCGGGCTCGAATCTGTGCTCCACGATGGTCCTTCCACAATCGGGCTTGATACTGTTTACAAATCACAAGGTAGGATTCCACTGTCCTTTCTTCGAGGCGCAGGAACCCCCGAGAATTTTATCGAGTACATGCGTTCTTTGACGGGATCGGCATTTGAGTACTACTCTTGCTTTATTGCCTACTCGACCTGGGACCAAGCATTTGCCGATCGCTTATATGCAGACCTTCAGAGCAGGGGAATAAGGTGCTGGTTTGCGCCACACGACATAGTGGCAGGGAGCAAATTAAGCCCGCAAATCGACGAAGCGATCAGGTTCTATGAAAAGGTCCTACTGATTCTTTCAGATCATAGTATACGAAGCAGTTGGTTACGATTTGAAATTAAGACGGCGATTGAGCGGGAGACTCAGACGGGAGAGCCCGTGCTGTTCCCTATTCGCCTTGTGCCATATGAGCCCCTCGCTCAATGGAAGTGGATCGACGCCGATACAGGAACGGACTTAGCTAGAGAACTTCGGCAGTATTTTATCGCGGATTTCAGCGATTGGAAGGATCATGATTCGTACGTCAAATCATTTGACCGGCTTCTCCGCGACCTCCGTAGATGACATCCCAACGAGATCAGCCAGATTCATTTCTAGTGCGCTGCGTCAATTACTTTGCAGTTTATAAAGGAACTCTTAAGGCATGCATTTTCAATCCGTGTGCCGCCAAAATGTCAGTAAATAAGCTGGGTTATTTGCGACGCACTACACTAGAGGCTGGCGAGAGTATTCAAGAAGGCGTTGAAACTGGTCGTGCATATCGAACTATTGAATGCCACACAGTTACTGGAGCAATGAACTAGCTGCCGGGTTGGCGGCGCAGTTTTGGTTCGAGCGGAATGACCTGAACGGTGGCATCCTGAATTTCACGCAGAAACCTGTTCAAGACCGAGCCGCGCAAGAGAATCTCCCAGCGGGAACGCACCGACTGGCCGAACACGACATGCGTGATTCCTTCCCGCTTCGCGAAGTCGATGAGCGCGTCAGCTACTTTGTTGCTCTTCAACTTTACAACTCGGGCCCCCAAGTCTTCAGCCAACTTCAGATACTCGGCAAGATTGGCATGGTCCTGCGGACGGATATGCCCAGGCTCTAAATCCGACGACTCGACGAACACCGCATAAAAATCCGAGGCTAGCCTGCCGGAGATTCGCGCTCCTGTGCGCAGCAGGCGTTCGGTTCCGGGGCGAGGCGAGATGCAGACCATAACCCTCTCGGGAATCGCCGGTTTTTCCAGGCCTTCGATTTCACGATAGCGAGCCGCTTTACAGCCTACTTCTTCGGCCACCGTGCGCAGCGCTAGTTCCCGCAAAGTAGAGAGATTGCCTTTGCGGAAGAAATGAGTCAGCGCCTGGTCGATCTTCTCCTGCGGATAGACCTTGCCTTGCTGAAGCCGCATGCGCAGCTCCTCCACCGATACATCGACGTTAATCACTTCGTCCGCGCGCTTGAGGAAGCTGTCGGGAACGGTCTCGCGAACCTTGGTTCCAGCGGAGAGAGAGACGGCATCGTTGAGCGTCTCCAGATGCTGGATGTTCACGGCGGTCATCACATGGATACCCGAATCCAGCAGGTCCAAGACATCCTGGTATCGCTTGTGATTGATGCTGCCGGGAACGTTGGTGTGCGCCAGTTCATCCACAAGGCAGACCTGGGGCTTCCGTTTGATCGCCGCTTCCAGGTCCATTTCCTCAAGTACAACGTTGCGATAAGGAATCTTGCGCCGCAGGACTTCTTCCAGATCCTTGACCTGGGCTTGCGTCTCCGAGCGGCCGTAGGTCTCGATAAACCCGATCACCACATCCACGCCTTGCTCGCGGAGCAGGTGGCCTTCGCGCAACATCTGGTAGGTCTTTCCCACCCCGGGAGCGGCGCCGATATAGATGCGCAGCCAGGCACGCTCGCCCTGCTCGAAGCGCGCACGGATCGAGTCTCCCATGGTTAAGGAGAGCGAAGGATCTGACATCAGCCCTCCTCCACCACATGCCAAGGCGGCAGGACTTCCGCGAGCGGCAGTGTAAAGGTAAACGTTGAGCCTTCACCCGGACGGCTTTCCACGGACGCTTGCCCGCCCTGAGCTTCTGCCAAACGGCGCACCATGGCCAGGCCGAGCCCAGTTCCCTTTCCATCGGGACGATCGTTCACAAAACGCCCGAAGAGGCGAGGCAGACGATTGGCGGCAATTCCAGGGCCGGTGTCCCGAACGTAAAAGATCACGAGCTTCTCCTTCTCCTGCGCGCCAATCACAATGGAACCATCCGAAGGGGTGAATTCCAGAGCATTATCCAATAGATTATCGAAAATGGCGCGTACAGCCCGGCGGTCAGCCGTTACCTGGGGCAAATCGGGATACGCCTTGTGTTCCAGAGTAATGCGCTTGGCCTCGGCCTGAGGGGCATGGCGCACGAAAGCCTCACGGGTAAGAATGCTGGGACGGATCCTCTCCAGATTCAACTGGCGCGCGCCGGAATCGATCTCCGCCAGTTCGAGCAACTCGGTAATCAGCAAATCCAGGTGATCGGCAGTCTCTTCCGCCTCAAAGACAATCTCTTCCTGCCGCGGCTTGAGAGGCTCCGCATGGCCATGCGCCAGCGAATACAGGGCGAGTCGCACCGACTGGAGCGGGTCCCGCAGCTTGCGGGAGGCAACTTGAATGAAGTTGGTCTTGAAGCGGTCCACTTCGCGCAGGGCGGTCACGTCTTCCAGCACCGTAACTGCGCCGGAAAGGCGCCCATCCTGATCGCGCAAAGGCGTGGTGCGCAGCCGAAAGCTGCGCTCGTCGTCCCCAAAACGGAGTGGCAGAAGCGCACTCTCTTCTTCGTTGGCAACCGGGCGCTGCATCTCCACCGCTTGTTTCACGCCCACCAGGAGACGCTCGCCCAAGGCGGTTTCGTTCAGCGATTTGCCGGCCTCCTTGCCGAAAGCCTCCTCGGCAGCGCGATTGAGCCGGGAGATATTGCCGGCAGAATCGGTTACGATCACGGGCTCGTAGAGCGAATCCAGCACCGCCTCCGACTTTTTCCGCTCTACCAGAATCCTGCCCACATCGGATTTCTTGTGCTCGCGCAAGCGCACGCTCATGCGGTTGAACTCGGCAGCCAGCAAGCCAATTTCGTCATGCGAGCTGTATTGAATCCGCTGGTCCCACTCGCCTTCCGCTATGTCGTGGGCGCTCTTCGCAAGCATCTGGATCGGGCGCACCACGAGGCGTATAAATTGCCAGGAAAACACAAGCGCCAGAATCAGCGCCGCCACCGAAAATATCTCGGTGTAGAGCCGCGCCCTCTTGGCGCGATCTTTGGCACGCTCGGCCGAGGCGGTCATTGCCTGCTGATTATCGCGGAGCAAGCTGTCCAGTTCATCTTTCAAGCGGTCGTAGCGCGGCTTAAGAGAGTTGAAGTAGGGACGCAGTAGCGCGGAGGCCGACTCCTTCGTCTGAAGAAAGCGGGTTACAGCCCTTTCGTATTCGTCGTAATCCAAACGAATTGTGTCGACCCTGTTCTTTTCCCTGCCATCGCCCACATTGTGCGCAGCCAACTCGAGTTGCTCGTGAAAGCGCGTCCGGCTCGCAGTAAGAAGGGGCGCCACAGGCGCTTTTCCTCCGGCGATGAACGCTTCGACTGCGGCGTCCTGCGCTTCAAGGGCTTCCTTCATGCTCTCCGTGTAGTTATTCACCAGCACGAGATCGATGGCGCGCCCGAGGCGCACAAAGTGATAGACACTCACCCCGCTCACGATCAGCGTGAACAGGATGAAGATCGCAGAACTAAGCACCAATTTCTGCCGGAGCGTGAGCAAAAGCATTTCTTTATTTCTCGAAGGTTACACTAGACGACCGTTTGGAGGGAATGCAAGCGCATTTCCGGATCGCTTACTTCCGCCGGGTCTCGATGGTGGGAATCATTTTCTGCAGCGCCTTCTCAAAAGACCAACTCAGGAAGGTCAGCTCAGGCCATCCAACTCAGGAAGCCCCAACGGAGACCAGGCGTTCAGCAATGATGGTCGAGCAAGGTGCGAATCTTGGCTCCGAGCACCTGGAAGGTAAAGGGCTTCTGCAGGAAACAGGTGGTCTCAAGAAAAATTCCATGGCGAATGACCGCATCGTCGGCATAGCCGGAGATCACCAGAATGCTGGTTTCAGGACGCGTCTTGCGCACATGATCGACCAGGCCGCGCCCATTGACTTTGGGCATCACAATATCGGAAATCAGCAGCGAAATGCGGCCTTTGAAATCGTCGGATATTTCAATAGCCTCTTTACCATTGCCGGCCTTCAGCACTCGATAACCGCAGGTCTCGAGATATTCGGCGGCGGCATTTCTGAGGTCGTCTTCATCGTCAACCAGCAGGATCGTCTCATGTCCCTCGAGATCAATCCGTTGCTGTTCTTCCGTATGAATGGGCCGGACGCGCGTATTGGCGACCATTGGCAGATAAATGTTGAAGGTTGAACCGACTTGCGCTTCAGAGTGCACGGTGATGTGCCCGCCGCTCTGCCTCACGATGCCGTACACCGTCGATAATCCAAGGCCCGAGCCGCTTTTCTTGGTAGTGAAGAATGGCTCAAAGATGCGGGATTGCACATCGGGGTCCATTCCGGTGCCCGTATCGCTCACCGAGAGCAGAACGTATTCGCCCGCCGGGACTTCCGAGGAAGAACTCCCCTTGCTCACATAGTTCTTGATGCCGATGGTCAGCACTCCGCCATTGGACATGGCGTCTCGGGCGTTGGCCGCAAGGTTCAGGATGACCTGCTCGAGCTGGCCCTGATCGGCGTTCACCATTCCTACATCTTCCATCGCTCGAATGATGACCTGGCTTTCGGCCCCGACCAGACAGTGAACCATGCTGTTGACTTCGGCCACCACCGACGCCAGATCCAGCAACTTGGGCGACATGACCTGCCGCCGTCCGAAAGCCAGTAGCTGTTTGGTCAGTGATGCGGCTTTTTCCGTTGCGTTCAGGATTCTGTCGGCGCGCGATCTTTGCGGAGCATCCGTTGCGTTGAGCTGAAGCAGTTCAGCATACCCGCTGATGATGCCCAAGATATTGTTGAAATCGTGGGCCACGCCTCCGGCAAGGCGGCCTACGGCCTCCATTTTCTGCGATTGGCGAAGCTGCTCTTCCAGGCTCTGCTGTTCGGTAATATCCCGCAGCACGCCCAGATGCCGCGCAGGTAGGATGCCGATGTTGAAGGAACCATCCACCAGGCGTTTGGCGCCGTCTTTGCGGCGAATCGAAAACCTGATCCGGCCTTTGCCCGCATTCCGCACCCGCAGCCACTCCGATTCAAACTCCGGATCGCTCAGCTCGAAGAGGCTTGCTCCAAGAAGCTCTTCGCGTGTAAGGCCAAGCAGTGCGGCGGCAGCCGAATTTCCCTCAATACAATGCCCCTGGTCGCCGAAGATGAGGATTCCATCCTGGGAATTCTCAAAGATCGCGCGCACCGTGGCTTCGCTCTGGCGCAAGGCTTCTTCAGATTGTTTTCTCTCGTAGGCGTAACGAATGGCGCGCAGCAGCAGCCGCCGGTCGAAGGAACCCTTAACAAGATAATCCTGCGCTCCTTCACGGACGGTTCTGATCGCCAACTCTTCGTCATCTGAACCGCTCAACACCACGATCGCGGCTTTGGAAGCCGCGGGGCGAATGCGGGAAAAAGTCTCGTAGCCGGCGCTATCCTCCAGATTCAAATCCAGCAGGATCACATCGAATTGAACGGATTTCAGAAGTTGCAGGGCATCGCCAAGCGCATTGACGTGCTTGCACTTTAACCCTTCGGACGGCCCTTTCAGATACCCGGAAATCAGCCGGGCGTCGATGACGTTGTCTTCGACCAGCAGAACGTTGAGCAGCTTCGCCTGCGGATCACTGATCACAACACTCACCATTTCCTTCATGGGCAAAATCGGACTTCCTTTTCCTTCTGGGCGCTTCAGGGATTTCTGTGATAAACCATGGACTCTAGCGCATTCGTGAGCTTGGCCGCCTCGCGTTCCATCGCGCCAAACATCGTGCGCGCACCCGCCTGATCCTGCCGCCTCGCCATCTCTTCCATCGCAGCCGCGGCCGCAGCCAGACCTTTCGCCGAAAATTGAAGGGCCGAACCTTTCATCTTGTGGCTCGCCTTCTGAACTTCGATAAAAGAACCTTGTTCGATGGCGGCTCCGATAGCCTGCAAGATCTTGGGAGATTCCTGGGAAAACAACTCAACCAGATCGCGGAGCAGATCGGCATCTCCATTCACCCGCTCCCACAACGATTCAGGATCAAAACTATCGTCATCTCTCACGCTGTCAAACCCCCGTGCACGATGTTCGACACCGTTTGGAACCACCTTGCCAGCTACCGCCCACGGTAGATCACGCTTGCTCGTATTCAAATGTATGCCTTCTGGCTCCGTTCCTCTTCCAACCGGTATCGTTTGAAATAATGACTGAAGTGCTAGCACCTTAGGCCAAAACACATATATCGGCCCTTTGGCTGAAAGTTCAATCAATCTTGCCGGTTATTGTCGGAAAAGAAACGATCCATACGCAGTTGTCAGTATTCTTATCCGATTCACGAGCGTCTAGATATTAAGATTAGCAAACTTCACGTTACCAAGGTACTGATTTATTTCAACTTGGGAATTTGCAGGGTAAAGCAGAGCTGTCAGGGGTCATTTCTTTCAAAATTCTAATCTTCGACTCTAGTCCCTTACTGCGGGACTATCGAGCTTACAAGCAAGTATCGGCGACACAAGAAAGGCAGCCTGCTTTTGCCGTCGTGAAGCAGTCGAACCGGAAGTAGCGCAACGCGACAGGACATTTACTCCTTTGCCGCTGGACGCCTCACACTTGGCCGTTCGCGGCTATTTGGGCGACTGACAGTAAAAATGCGCCCGGCCGGATGATCATGCTTTAAAGATGAAACGATGGGGATGAAAACGATGCAATTTCGAATCTTCAGCCGCGCGTTCAGGACGGCACTGCCCCGAGGAATTTTCAATGGCTTGTAACGTGTTAGAATAGCAACGTTTACCCAACGCGGCGCGGGAGTAGTTCAGTGGTAGAACGCAAGCTTCCCAAGCTTGATGTCGCGGGTTCGATCCCCGTCTCCCGCTCCATAGCCGATTCATGACCCCGATTGAGAGTTCCGGTTATCTCGTGAGATTTTGGTCCTCACTCTGTCGTTCAGGCCGGGGCGGCGAAAATCGTAATCCCGGCAAATGTCAAGGCTTGCCGTTCGCCAGGCGTTTCAACACCATAGGAACCAGCGCAGAAGCCGAACCCAAATGAACTTCGTCGAAGTGATGGGCATTCATCGGCCTTTCCAAGCCGATGAAAATCGTTCGCACCGGACGAGCCGAGCCTTTCACGGTTGCCACAAAGCTTGCAACCGGCTGCACCGTACCGGACGTTCCCATGGCCACAAACACATCGGACCGCTCCAGTTCCTCAATCACGCGGTCCATCTCGAAGGGCTCTTCCCCGAACCAGCAAACATCGGGACGCACCAGAGCCCCGCACCGGCAGCGCGGAAGGTTCTCGCGTTCGTAGGAACTACGGTCTTCAAAAGGCGGTTCGCCGCAGCCTTGAGCGCATCGGCTTTGAAACAGCTTGCCATGGATGTGCACCAGGTTCCGTGAGCCTGCCTCTTCGTGCAGGCCATCGACATTTTGGGTACACAGAAAAAAACGTTGGGGCCAGGTGCTTTCAAATTCCGCCAAGGCTGCGTGAGCCGGATTAGGGCGAGCACCCACCGCATGGCTCCGCCGCTCGGAGTAGTACTCCCACACAAGCTGGGGATCGCTCTTCCATGTGCCAATGTTCGCAAGCTCCGCGTGATGGCGGCCGCGCCAGTTGGTTCCCTGGAAGATCGGGATGCCACTTTCGGCGCTGATGCCCGCGCCGGTCAATACAAAGATATTTTGATTGGCGCTATTCTGCTCCGCCTTGACCGCCATTGCACTATGCTCCTTATGGCCTGAACTGGCCTATAATCATCCTATCTTGAGAAAACCAGCATCCATTCTTGTGTTTCTTGGGCTTGTGCTGGGGATACAGGCGTCAGCGTCGACCGGCAGGCCACCCGGGAGCGACATTCAGCAAGTCGAACGCGCCCGGCCCGGGCTAAGGCTCATGATGATGCCTTTTGAGAATACTTCCAGCGTTCCGGGCATCGATTGGATTGCAGAGTCGTTCCCCGAGGTACTGGAAAACCGGCTGAGCGCCATGCCGCTGTTTATCGTGAGCCGCGAAGACCGGCTGAGCGCCGCGGATCGTTTAGGGCTGCCGGCAACGGCCAAGCCCTCACGCGCCACGATCTACGAGATCGCCCAAAGGCTCGATGCCGATTATGTGCTTGTAGGAAGCTATACGTTCGATGGAAGCGCCTTTGCCGCGCACGCGCAAGTCATGGACTTACGGCGGCTGCGACTGGGGCCCGAGTTTACCGAATCGGGAAAACTAACGGACCTGGTAACAATCCAGACCGCACTGGCCTGGGATCTTCTAAGCGCCCTTGGCCTTGCCGATCAGCCCGCTTCCACAGCTAACCCCGCTTCCGCTTCTTCGCCCGCTTCGCTTTCTTCTGCTCCGAGTTCCTCCAAAGACCGATTCGTGGCCCAGTTTCCTCCCGTGCGCCTGGACGCACTGGAAAACTATATTCGCGGAATCGTAGCGGCCAATACACAGGAGAAGATCAAGCGATTCAAAGAAGCAATCCGGCTGGAACCAAGTCACACGCTGGCCATGATGCAGCTCTCGAAAACTTACATCCAAACGCGCGATTACGAGTCTGCCATTCCCTGGCTTACCAGGATTCCTGCAACAGACCGCAACGCCAATGAAGCCCATTTCTACCTCGGGTTGGCGGAGTTCTACACCGGGCAGATGGAAAAGGCCGAGGCCGCATTTCACTGGCTGGCTGCGAGACTTCCTCTGTCCGAGATCTACAACAATCTCGGAGTTACCGCCGCAAAACAGGGCGAGAAACGGGCGCGGACATATTTCGAGAAGATCGTGCAGAACGATCCAAATGACGCCGACTATCGCGTGAATCTGGCGATTGAGCTTTACCGCGAAGGCGATGCCACACAAACGATCCGGCAACTGCGCGAATCGTTGGCCCTGCACCCGGACGACGCAGAAGCCCGGGCCTTTCTCGACGATGTGAGCGCCGGCGCCAATGACAAGGCGCGCGTGCCCGCGCAGCGCATCAAGCGCAACTATGACGAGTCGGGATTCCGGCAGATCGCCTTGGAAGTTGAGAAGGCCAGCGAGGCGCACATGGAGAAAACCGACGCTGCAACGCATGTGGCTCTTCATCTGCAGCGCGCGCGCCAGTTAGCGGAGCAGGGACTCACCGCCGAGGCCGAAATACAATACAAGAAAGCCGCCGAACTCGATCCCAGCAATTCCGAGGCTCACACAGGATTGGCCTTGCTGCTGGAATCGAACCACGACAACGGCGCTGCTCGCAACGAGGCGATGAAGGCGCTGCGCCTGAAGCCCTCGGCAGAAGCGTACCTGGTGCTGGCCCGCCTGGATCTGGCGGGAAACAATCGCGATTCCGCCGCTCAAAACGTGGATCATGCGCTGGCGCTCGATCCGGCCAATGCGGCGGCGGCCTCCTTGAAGCATGACATTGAGACTACCGGCAGGCAGCCTTAAGAATGGCCGTCCCGCCGGGACGCGATGAAGTTTGGGGTTTGAAGTGTGAAGGCAAAGAGGTGATGCTATGTACCGCCGAAACTGGTTCCGACTCGCTGTCTTTCTAGCCTTGGGCTTTGCGGCCTTACAGTCCTCAGCAGAGATCTTGAAGATCGTGATCGACGACACCATCAATCCGATTGTCGCCGAGCACATTCAACGGGCCATTCAAGACGCGCAACGCACGCGGGCGGACGCCGTGCTGATCGACATACGCACCCCAGGCGGGCTAGTATCGTCGACCCGTGACATCGTTCATGACATTCTCACCTCGCCGGTTCCCGTGATTATCTATGTGACGCCTACCGGAAGCACGTCGGCCTCGGCAGGCTTTTTTATTCTGGAATCGGCGGATGTAGCCGCCATGGCTCCGGGGACAAATACGGGCGCAGCCCACCCGGTGCTGATGGGCACCACGATGGACCCGGTGATGAAAGAAAAGGTTGAGAACGATGCGGCCGCGTTCATGCGATCTTTTGCAGCCAAACGGGGGCACGATAACGACATTGCCGAGTCGGTCGTGCGGCAATCGAAGTCTTTTACCGCCGAAGAAGCGCTATCGAAGCACCTGATCGATTACGTGGCCGCGGACGAAAAGACCCTGATGGACAACCTTGAGGGAAAAACCATCACCCGCTTCGATGGCTCGAAGACCGTACTGCACGTGGCCGGGAAGCCTATACGGCTCTTCGGAATGACCTTGAAAGAGGAGATTCTTGGCTGGCTCATGGACCCCAACATCGCCCTCTTTCTGCTCGCCATCGGCATTTTTGGAATTTTTCTGGAGTTCAACCATCCGGGGGTGGTGGTTCCGGGGGTTGTGGGCTTCCTTTCCGTCCTGCTCGCGGTTTTTGCGCTGCAATTGCTTCCCGTGCGGTACGCTGCGCTCGGAATGATCCTGGGCGCCTTCATTCTTTTTGCCTTGGAGGCAAAATTTCAGACGCACGGTGTTCTCGGGATCGGTGGAATTGTATCGATGATGCTGGGAGCTTTGCTGCTAGTGGATGGTCCCATTCCTCAGATGAGGGTACAGTGGTGGGCGGCGCTCTCGATCAGCCTTCCGCTTGGCGCGATCACGATCTTCCTGATGACTATCGCCTTAAAGGCGCGCAGGAACAAGATCACGACTGGAGAAGAGGGCATGGTGGGAGAGATCGGAGTTGTACGATCTCCACTTACGCCCTCGGGTAAGGTCTTTTTAGACGGCGCACTTTGGGACGCCGTTGCTAATACCGCGATTGAAACCGGAAGCAGCGTGATTGTCCGGCGAGTAGAAAACCTGGTCTTACACGTTGAACCGGCGCTGCACATTGAGCCAGCGCCGCCGGCGAACTCTCTCAGCAACTCATAACAAAACGAATTGCAGGACTACGACACTCTCTCGCTCCTATTACTTCTTGAAGGCTTTACTTCTGAAGACTGCGAAAGCTAAAGATACAGAGTTAAGCCTTGTGGGTTTGAGGGTCTGAAAGACATCCCCGTTGTCGTATGATCCTTGCGCAAGTATTTTTTCTTTCTCGATTCGTTTGGATTGCCATAGAATCCGAGCGACGACTGGAAGATTTTCCTGGAGGCGGGTGTGGAATATTTTGTCCTTGTTGTGATCGTGATCTTTGCATTTTACCTGCTCAGTTCCATCAAAATCCTGAGTGAGTATGAGCGCGGCGTGATTTTCCGGCTGGGCCGACTGCTCCCCAACGCAAAGGGCCCCGGCGTGATTCTCGTTTTCAGTCCCATTGACCGCATTGTGCGCGTCGATCTGCGCCAACAGGCTCTGGAAGTTCCACCGCAGGACATCATCACCCGCGATAACGTAACCCTGAAGGTGAATGCAGTGGTCTACTGGTCGGTCATCAACGCCGCCCAAGCTGTAGTCAAAGTCCAGAATTACTACTGGCAGACGCAACAATTTGCGCAAACAACCCTTCGTTCGGTTCTGGGCGAAGTAGACCTTGACGAACTGCTCGCCCATCGCGATAAGCTCAACGCCCGCATCCAGAGCATTCTGGACCAACACACGTCGCCTTACGGCGTGAAAGTGGCCAACGTGGAGATCAAGCAGGTCGATTTGCCCGACCAAATGCAGCGCGCCATGGCCAAGCAGGCCGAAGCGGAGCGCGAAAAACGCGCCAAAATCATTCACGCGGAAGGCGAGTTCTCGGCCGCCCAGCGACTTACCGACGCCGCCCACCTGCTTTCCAGCGAGCCGCTTACGTTGCAGCTTCGCTACCTGCAAACGCTTACGGAAATCGGCGTGGAGAAAAACACCACGATCGTGTTCCCGCTGCCCATCGACATCCTTTCGACGTTGACAAAGGCAATGGAACGCATCGGCGGCCCGGCCATCACCCGTCAGGAATAAGCAAGCCCCTTAGGAAACGGTGATCGAGCGTTGGCGCGAATCGCAAGATCGTCAAAGAGCGGCGAACCTTGGTCACCGGCTTCCAATCGAAGAAATCAATATACTGAGAGACAATGTTCTGGCTGGAGTTGTAGATATGGGAGAAAGTCAGGAAGCAAAAGATACAGAAATCACGCTAGGCACAGGCAAGCTGCTGGGAATGTTTTTTGGGCTGGTAGGCGTGTGCGCCCTGTTCTTCATTATGGGCTATACGCTGGGCCGCAACAGCGGCTCCGGCGATAAAGGCGAAAGCCTGAATGTAACCGCCGGCGGCAGTTCGACCGGCAAGCCCTCGGCTGTGAATAAGCCGGCAGAGGCAGCCGCGACTCCTGTGTCGTCCGGCCCTGACTCAAGCTTCTACAACACTGTTGCAGGCAAGGCGTCGAATGCCCAACTGACGCCCGACGCTTCTGCCCAGAAGGACCCGGCTTCTTCCGGCTCTTCTAAAGGCGCAAGCGTCGGCGATGCTACGGCGGCCCCAAAAACCTTAGAAACAACAGCGCCGACAGCCGCAAATCCTGTTGCCACCGAGACAAAATCAGCTTCAACCGGCCCCTTCATGGTGCAGGTCGCCGCCGTTTCCAAACAGGAAGACGCGGAGATTCTGGTTTCGGCTTTGCGTAAGAAACAATATCCGGTATTCGTGGCGTCCAATGTCCCCGGCGATATGCTGTTCCATGTCCAGGTAGGGCCGTTTGCCGACCAGAAAGAAGCTGAGGCCATGCGCAGCCGGCTATCGGGAGACGGCTACAACGCCATTGTGAAGAAGTAACCGCTGGCCTATGGGTCGGTATCGAAGCGCTGCTCTTGGAATGGATCGCCGTACATGTGGTATCCATTCTGCTCCCAAAAGCCGGGAACATCGCGATCAAGAAACTCCAACCCGCGCACCCATTTCACAGACTTCCAAGCGTAGAGATGCGGCACAATCAGCCGCAGAGGATATCCATGCTCGGCGGTCAGAGGGTTGCCATCGTGATGGGTGGCAAGCAATACGTCCGGACGATCCAGATCGGCAAGAGGAACATTGGCGGTAAAACCTTGCTCACCGTGCACCAGTACAAAACCAGCCTCCGGACGCACCTTCACCCGGCGTAGGATCTCCTGAAAGCCGACGCCCTCCCACCGATTGTCGAACCGGCTCCAGCGAGTCACGCAATGAAAATCGCTGACATCGTTGACTCGCGGCAGCTCTGAAAATTCGCGCCACGTGAGGCGTAGGGGCTGCTCCACCAGTCCCCAGATACGGAAATCCCAACGCTCGGGATCAAAGCGCGGGATGGAGCCATAATGCAGTACCGGCCATTTCAAGGTAAGAGACTGACCTTTCGGGAGTCGACCGGCATCGCGCATGGCTTTCTCTTTCTGCTTGCGCTCATCGCCGCGGAAAAGGCTTAAGTTCTCCACTAGGGTTTCTCCATAAGACAAATTCTATAGAAGCTCAATGCGGTTTGCTTTGAGCGGAGAGATCAGCGGAATGCTGCCGCGTTCGCATGGATGAATCTCAAGCGAATATCGATCTATATTGACATTCATCGATCTAAGCGATACAAGCAAACTTGCGAGACAAGGCGATGGCCTCCACCGAAAAACAGCTAATGGATTCGCTCAAAGCGATTGCCGATCCGACGCGGCTTCACATTCTGCGGCTTCTGAAGCAGCGCGGCGGGTGCTCGATCGGTAAAGACGAAGGCTTGTGCGGGCGTGACATCGAGGACCAGATCCAGCTTTCTCAGCCTACCATTTCCCATCACATGACGATCCTGACGAAAGCCGGCCTCGTCCAGGCGGAAAAATATGGGCTGTGGATCTGGTACCGGCGCAATGAAAAATCGCTAAAAGAGCTGTTGCCTGCCATTGGTGAATGTCTGGAAATTTAGGTGGGAAGGAAATTAGGCGATCGGAAATTAGGTGTGCAGAACACGAAAGGCAGCCATAGACGGCTGCCTTTCTTATTTCAATTCTAGGCTTTGATTCTCTCCTTTGCGCCGCGCCTTTTAACGCGTCACGGACGCAAACATGGGCGAATCAAGAAGCGACTGGAAGCTCTTGTCGTCGGCCTTGAAATGCACGATCAGCTTTCCGCTATCGGAATCCACCATCGTATCGTCCAGAGCGGTCTTTTCCGAAGGACTAGCGTTCACCTTTTTGAATAGCATGCTGGCCTTGAGCACGGTTGAAAGCGTGGCAGCCGTCATGGTGTCGGAGGTAACAACGTTGAGATTGAAATCGACGCCGTGATCAAAGTTCATCGCATAGCGGGAGCCGCGCAGCTTCTTCTTTACGGTGTCATACTCGGCAAGATTCGAGGCTTCGCCGAGAGCCGACTTAATCATGTTCTGGGTGCCGCTAGCGTCAAGCACGCTCCAGACAGTACCCTGGTCCACAGAAGCCATCAAGTCCGTCATCTCGCCATTGGCATTGAGGCTCTTGCCGCTGCCGTCGCGGGCTTCAAGGGCGGCTTCCACCGCAGCCTTGTCTCCAAAGAGCATAGTCCAGTCGTCAAGGAACGTCATGGTCATCCCGCCTGCCATGGAAAAGAACTCCGACCAACTGTCCTTCTCTTTTTCGCCCTTGATTTTCTGCTTGGCCAAGCGAAGATTCAGCTTCTTGCGCGGAAAGGTTCCTTGGGCAATGCCCACGATATCTGTGCTCTGGTCTTTGGTGCGGAATGCGGCCAAGGTGATCTGTTCAAGGTCGCGGTCAGGCTCCACGCCGATACTCTTCAGAGCATCTTCAAACTGCTTTAGATTGGGCGGCAACAGCTTGGCTTTCATCGCCATGGCTGTATCCGAGTTCTTCATTCTGCGGTAGTCCACGTTGATGATCTGCTGGACTTCCACGGGAATAACGGTGCGCGCCGCCGTGCCCAATGAAGAGGCAAACGAAGGCAGACCGCTCATCGCGAAAACGAGAATTGCGGAGATACGGCGTTTCATGTGCGTATATTGTAATCCGTTTTCCAGAGTTGTTGAGATGCTTTCGAGCCTTCTTGGGATGTACCTTAATCCCCATTAAGATTGGTTAAGCGAAGCTACTTCCCTAGTTCCACAACCTTAGAACGAACTCCCGAGACAAAACTTGCATCGGTGAGCGAGCCCAGGTTGATCTCAACGTTAGCGAGCGCCCCCTTCAGGGCCGCCTCTGCGAGTCCATGGGCAACGGTCAAATCCGAAGCCATATTCGGATTGGTAATGGGACGCAGCGACGCAATCAGGCCAAGAATCGCATGGGATTTTTGCGCCGTCTCTAAAGGAACGTTCGTCGCCGTCTTCAGCGCCGAATTGATGAGAGCTTCCCCTTCTCCGTTGGAAGAGGCCTTGGCCTGCTTGTATGCCGCCATCACGACGTTGTAACTCTCCGCATCGGCGTCGATAGCGGCTTTCAGTTCTTCGCGAAGCTGCGCAAGGCGGGCAATCGCACGGCTCAACTGCTCTTCATATTGCAGATACGCCTTTTTGCCTCTGGACATTCCGGCCACCATGCTTCCCAGTGCCGCCGCCATCGCTCCCGCGGCTGCCGAGGCGCTTCCGCCTCCAGGCGTCGCCGTGGGTGCGGCCAGTTGCTCCACAAAAGGCTCAACACCGGCGCGCAGGCCACCAACGGCCATCTTGCCGCCCATTACGGCGGATAGCCTGTTCTCAAGAATCATGGAGGAGTCGAAGTTCTCCACCTGCAGGAACCACTCGGCCGCTTGTTCGATAGCTTTTTTCGGCACCAGGCCCACGATCTCGCTGCTCAGGGGAACCACTCCGTAGCGAGCGGCTTCCCTTTTTACGAACTCAAACACGCGAGCTACTGGAGTCTTCTCGAAATCGGTTAGGTTCATGGAAACCTGGGCAAGGCCACGCACCTCAAAGCCAGCGCCTTTCACATAGCGCAGCCCACCGGTGGAAAAGCGTACGGCTTTGGCGATCTTCTTGGCGATTTCCACGTCTTTTGTATTAAGGAAGACGTTATAGGCAATCAGCGCCTTGCGCGCTCCCACGACGGTCGCCCCCGCGGTGGCGTGAAGGCGCGCCTCGCCAAAATCCGGCTTGCGCGCGGGATTCACCAGGATGTCGTCCCGCAGACCCTCGAACTGCCCGCGGCGGATATCTTCGAGATTGGTACGCTCCGGCTTGGTAGCCGCGTCTTCGTACAGATAAATAGGAATCTGATAGCGCTTCCAGATTTCTTCGCCCACGTGCCGGGCCATGGCAACGCAATCCTGGATGGTCACGCCCTCAATTGGAATGAATGGAATCACATCGGTAGCACCGATACGCGGATGAGCGCCCTGGTGATGGTTCAGGTCGATGATCTCCCGGGCCTTGCCTACCCCCTGGATTACAGCCTCGGCAATGGCTTCGCGCTCGCCGACAAGAGTGATGACGGAACGGTTATGGTCGCTGTCCATCTCGCGATCAAGAAGGTAGACGCCAGGCAAATTCATCGCCTGGACAATGGCATCGACCGCCGACTTATTGCGGCCTTCAGAGAAATTAGGAACACACTCAACAAGGGTAGAAGGCATACCGAAAAAGAATATCGGTCGCGCCAAATCGGCGCAACCGGCACAGCTGATAGATCCGGCAGATCCCGCAAATCGAAAAATCCAAAGGTGGCCGCAACCGGACCGTGCGCCGGGATTTCATCGAGAAAACCATCTTGTCGCATGGATCCAATACAAACGGATCCAATACAAAAAGAACCGGGCCGCAACATGCGGCCCGGAGCTTGAACAACCCTCGCTGTTTACAGAGAGCGAAGGAAGTTGATCAGGTCCTGCTTTTGTGAAAGCGTGAGCGTCCGGAACTTCTCAATTACGGAATTCGCTTCCGAGCCGCACACGTGCTTCTGGGTGGAATTGATGGACTTGGTCTGCCCATTGATAGTCACTGTTTCGGAGATGCTGTTGACAGTGGTGCATACGTTGCCGGTCGACTCATGATCCAGAATGGCCTGGATAATGTTGTTATCGCGCCCGTCATGCATGAAGAAAATTCTCTGGCCAATGCCCCAGAGCGGCGCAGTCCGAAACTCGTCCGGACCGGCCAAGCCCTGGTTTACACCATCGGCAAGGTTGGAGCCCATGTGGTGCAGGGCATAGTCGGAAAATGGAGCAAACGTTACGTCGCTCAATTGTGGGATGTTCGAGGTGTTGGTAGTGAAAGTATCCGCATGGCAAAGGACGCAGCCAATGCCGATCTTGGGCGGCTGCACCACCCCGTTGACGACCGTCGGAATCAAAGTGCCGAAGATCGCTTTGCCGTTGTTGGCAGACGCACCCAGCGTATTGCAAAGGGCGTTGCCCGAGGAGTCCTGTCCGCTGCGGAAATCGCACTGATTGGCGATAGCGTTCAGGCGCATGAAGATGGCAAAGTTTTCGATGTTCGACGAGATCTCGCTTGTATCGTCTCCAGCGGGGCTGGCGCTGTTGGGCGGCGGCACCGGTACGATCACATGAGTGTTGTCTTCCGGAGTAAAGTTCGGAGGGCAGTTGGTGGCAACGGTCTTCTCGTTGGTAAAGATCTCGTTGGTCATGCCGAGTTCAACGTTGGCGGCTTCGCCGGCAAACAGCAGCATCGACTTGTTCTGAGCCTTCCAGCCGAACTTGGTAATCGTGCCATCGTTTCCGTTGGTATTGAAGCGGCCACGTACGCCACGGTTCACCTTGGCTCCAGCCAGGCTTACAAGATTCGACTGGAATGACTGGTCGGTGGTGTTTTCCACGAAGCCCTCGCCAAAGGTCGCGATGGGAATGCGGAAGATGATGTTGTTGTTGTTGATCTGGGTTTGAAAGTCAGGCTGTGCAATGTTGCAGCCTGGTGCGTCGTCTCTGCCTTGAACGGTGAACAGTTCGTGTACGCCACCATCCAGCGAGCCATCGGCATTCTGGATGAAGCGAGCTTCCTGAATCGGTCCATTCGTGCTCAGGAAGATGGGAATCGTATTGGTCGCTCCATGATCGGAAGCGGCGTTGATCTGCGGATTAACTTGCGGACTGGTGCCGCCGATGTTCGGCTGAGAATGGCACTGCAGGCAGCTCTCGCCGTTGAAAGATGCTCCCAAACCAAAGAGAGTGGGGTTACCGTTGGAGTCCTTGGCTCCATTTGGCGTTGCCGTTGTCCCGAACTTTGCAAGTCCATCAACCCAGAAGATGACCTGCTCAATCGGCATGCCTGCAATCGGGTGACCTGCACCCGAGGTGGGCTTGCCGGGTCTTGGGCCAGGATCAAACACACCCGTTAGGGGTGTGCAGCAGAGACCGGTGGCTTGACGAGTGAGAGTGGCGTTGGTGGAGCCAGTACTCGGGGAAAGCGTGGCCGTGCCGGTAGCACCGGTATCGGCGGTCGTACCGAAAACGCCTGCCGGAAGTGTCGTATCTACACCTGAATCGCTGGCAGGCGCCAAAGCTGGATCAGTGGTGGTAAATTCCGTGAATGTTGCGACTGTGGTGGGCGTGCTCGTAGTATCGATTGGAGTCGCAGTTGGGGTGGCAGTAGGCGTTGCGGTTGGGGTGGCGCTCGGAGTTGCAGTAGGAACTGGTGTTGCAACCGGAGTCGCCGAAGGCGTTGGACTTGCAGTCGGGGTTGGGCTCGTAGTGGGGATGGGAGTGGGATTTGGCGACGGACTCGCAGTTAAGGTTGCAGGTGCGGTGGACAGGCTTGTCTGAGCTTGAGCGCCGGTCGCGAACATCAAGGCTACTGCCATCGCGAAGGCAAACGAGTTCCGCATCAACTTTACTGTTGATGTGTTCATGATCTAGTCGTCCTCTTTATGCTTGATTTGTCTTTTGTAGAGGCCTTTGGGGAGTGGTCAGGGCTCAGGGGAGGTTCTATAGCGTTACCAGCTATATCCCACTAGCGGTCTTTCTGAGCGGCTTTTCTTCGGTGGAAAAGCAGCGCCGCAGTTCCCAACTCCTGAATACGCTCAGGCTGGAAACGCTCTAAGGCCTCGCCAGAAAACCCGTGAAGATTAGCAGATTACTTTTTAAAACTTGTTATTATTTTACAAAATAGCGCAGACCGAAAGGTCTAGTCTATAAGTTTGTCTTTTATAAATGGTCATAAAAATTTTTTAACACTATACCTATATTTTCTAATGAAATCGCAATAATTGCTAGTTTCCCAAAATGGGAATCTATTTGAAATACCTGCCAAGCGGCCCATACAAAGGAGAAAACAGCGGAAACGAATCGAGAGACTACATGCTTTCTGCTTTTGCACTCTTTCCCTTGCACCTGCCCCCCAAAAGCTTTGCCGGACCACGCCTTTCATGATGTGAACGCGAAAAGTTTGTGTTAGCTCTTTGGCTCTTTGGCTCTTTTGGTTTTGGGCGGATGCCTTAGAAGGTAAGGACGAGACATGGTTGTATCCGATTGCACACGAGGAAAAGGTAGAAAGGTAAAGCCGCCAAGCAATCCACGCTGGTCCACGAGAGGAATGGGTTCGGCCAAGCAAAATGCGGAAACGCAGCCCAATTCCGCACCTATTTAGCGATAGCGCCTACGATGGCACTTATTTAAAGACGTTCCATCCGATGGCAAACTGTACGGTATTGATGCCCGGGTTGGGAGAACTGAGCCCCGCATTCGAGATATGCTCGTAACGCGTGCTTAGCGTGAGCGCCCTTTGAGCATGGGTAAAGAAATGAAATCCGAGCGCAAAATGCGTTACGAAATTGGTGGCCGAGGTGGCCGCGGGGACTTCGCGATTAGTGAACAACACGCCCCCGCCCAACTCCAGATACGGAACCACACGCTCCTGCGAGGTGAAGTTCCATTTCAGGTTCACAGGATTGAACCCCGCACCATAGGCGTTCTTCGCCGGTTGTCTCACATAGTAGATGGGAAGCAGATCGGCGGACCACTCAAAGTTTCCGCGCAAGAAGCTGCCGCCCACGTTGTCTGTGAGCACCTTGCCGACCCGGACTCCCGCATTAAGAATGCTAGTGTCCTTGGTGCCACCTGGCACGCTGAAGCCGCCGCCAAACCACACTCCAAAATCCCATGGCTGGTCGCTCAAGGGCTGCGAGCCAGCTTGGCTTGAGTCCGAAGCCTGAGAATCTTCCAACCGATTGAAATCCAATCGTTGCGAAACCTGGGCGACGGACATTCCACACAACAACAACAGCGCGAAGATGAATCTCATGCACTCTCCGAAAACGCGAGGATCTCTGCTTTTGTGCCATTTAATTTATCAAAAGCAAATTTGTGTGTATCCCATCCATCAATATTAGTACGAGCTCTCTCCCCCTGGCTTTCTTCGGATGGAAATCCGCACCCGCCCACAATTCGTAAATACATCGCCGACTGGAAACGCATTATCGTAACGATTTGGAAGAATGCCGAGCGAGAAACGACGGTATTCAATTTTGCACACAGCAGAAATGGCAATACCGCGAATATAAGTGTATTTTAATGGGGCTTTATGGCTGTATCTGGGAGGGCCACGTGAAGGTTAGCACTATTTTAGGGATCGTTCTAAATCTGTTGGTTTGGCTTCCGGCAGCGGCCCAACAAACCCAACCAGCTCAGCAACCCAGGCCATCTTCCGTGCCCTACACCGATCAACCCGGTTACGAAAAGAAATCCACCGCCGTCTCCCAGTTGATTGATGAGGCTTTGGCGAAGAACCCTGACGTCCTGGCGGCAACCCACGCATATCGAGGCGCCTCTGGCATGCATAAGGCAGCCAGGGCCCTGCCCGACACGCAGATTTCAGTTCAGCAAACGTCAGCGGGGAGCCCCCGTCCGTTTGCCGGATATACCAACAGCGAATTTGCCTACACGGCGCTGGGCGTTTCTCAGGACCTTCCTTATCCCGGCAAGCGCAAGCTGCGCGCAGAGGTTTCGGAAAACGACGCCGATGCCCAAAAAGCCGAGATTCAATCGGTCAGCACCCGCATTATCGAGCAGATCAAGACTTCGTACTTCCTTTTGTCGTACCTGCAGCAGACGCACTCAATCTTCGACCACGACGATCTGTTGCTAGCGCAGATCGAGCAGACCGCCGAGGCCCGCTATCGCGCTGGCCAAGGCAGTCAATATGAAGTCCTGAAAATCCAGTTGCAGCATTCGAAGCTTTTCCAGGAAGTGGCCATGCACGACCGCGAAGAAAAACAACTTCAGGCGCGGCTCAAGCAGTGGCTCAATCGGGATCAGGATTCGCTGAACATTGTGGCGGAGCCGATCACGGAGAAGACCGAACGCGACCGGGGGCTCTTGCTGCAATTCGCCCGCGAACAGAATCCGGATGTGGAGGTAAGAAAGGCAAACCTGCAAAAAGCCCTCGCGCAGGTGGATCTCGCCCAAAAGGAGTTTCGCCCGGATTTCAACATACAATACCAGTATCAGAACACCGACCGCAGATTCAGGGACCGCTATATGGTCACTTTTGGTATCAACCTGCCGAACCGGGGACGGCGCGCCGCCGAACTGACGGAAGCCAAAGAGAACCAGGAGCGGGCCCAACAAGAGTTGCAGGCAGAGGTACAAGGACGTGCGGCTGATCTGCAGGAGCAACTCGTGGCTGTCCAAACCTCGGCGGGCCAGCTTAAAATCTATCGCGAGGGCCTGATTCCTCAGGCGGAGGCCGCCTTCAACTCGGCGCTGGCCGCTTACGAATCAAACCGTGGCGGCTTCGATGTGGTTCTATCAGCGATTCTCGACATGCAGGGCATCCAAAGGGATTATCAAAAGGAGTTGGCCGACCACGAAATCGCTCTCGCGAAGATCGAATCGCTGACCGGAACCTCGCTGCAATGAACGGCCCAACACCAACCCGCAGTTATCGGAATGCTTATCGAGCGGCGCTGGCGCTCAACGTGGTGCTTCTGCTCGTGCTGGGCTTCCTGTGGTGGAATGGCCACGAGAAGAAAACATCCGCCAATAGCCCCGTCGTAAATAAGCCCGAACATGGCGACGCGAATCCGGTTGAGTCGGTTTCCAATCGCGCCGCGGATATCCCCCCGGAAGCTGCTCTTGCCCCCATTCAGCTCACGCCCGAGCGCATGCAGAGCATCGGAATCAAGCTGGGTGTGGTGAAATCCAAAGCTGTGAATTCCGAGATTCGGGCAACGGGCAACGTGGAGGTGGATGAGCGCCAGATCGCCTACGTGCAATCGCGCTTTGCGGGATGGATACGGCAGGTGTACGCCGATGCATCGTATCAGTTCGTCCAAAAAGGCCAGCCCCTTTTCACCATCTACAGCCCCGATCTGGTAGCAACGGAGCAAGAATATCTGCTGGCGGAAAAAACCACGGAGTCGCTCAAGAGCAGCACGGTGCCTGGAGTCTCCAAGGGAGCCCAGTCGCTGCTTTCCGCCGCGATTGGAAGGCTCACGCAGTGGGAGGTTCCTGCGACCGAGATTCAAAGGCTGGGGAAGACGCGCAGGGTGATCACCGAGCTTCCGTTCAACTCGCCGGTTTCCGGCTACATCACCGAGCGCAACGCCCTGCCCAATCTGTATGTGCAGCCGGAGACGCGGCTTTACACCATCGCCGATCTTTCTACGATCTGGGTCTATGCGCAGGTCTTCCAAACCGACCTGGGAAAGATCAGGGTTGGCGGGACGGCCGATGTAACGGTGGATTCGTATCCCGGCAGGACGTTCCATGGGAAAATCGACTACGTAGTTCCGCAGATCGACGTGAATACCCGCACCGCGCGGGTGCGCGTCGTGCTTCCGAATCCAGAACTGAAGCTGACGCCCGGAATGTACGTGAACGTCCTCCTGCAGACTCCGCTGGGACGCCATGTGGTCGCGCCCTCTTCGGCCATTTTTCAGTCCGGTACGCGGCAGCTTATTTTCATCGATCGCGGAAACGGCCAGTTCCAGCCTCGCGAAGTTGAGCCGGGACCGCAGGTCGGCGACGAGACCGTGATTCTAAAAGGCGTGAAGCCGGGCGAATCGATTGTTACCTCCGCCAATTTCCTCATCGACTCCGAAAGCCAGCTACAGGCAGGCATCGGCGCATATACGCCCTCGCCATCCGCAGGCACATCCGCCGGAGCGAATGCATCCTCCAGCGGCCCCATGGATGCAAGCCAGGGCAATATCGAGTTGAGCAGCCAGCCTTCTCCGCTACAAAAAGGGCAGAACGTATTTTCGGTGAAGGTATCCGGCAAAGATGGAGCGCCGATCTCCGGAGCCGACGTAACCATAACCTTGTACATGCCCGCAATGCCCGAGATGAACATGGCTGCGATGAAAACCATCATCCACTGCGGCGACAAAGGAGGCGGCCTCTACGAGGGAGCGGGTGAGCTTGAATCGGGCGGCACCTGGCAGGTTACGCTGGTGGCTCAATCCAAGGGACAGATGGTTGCCAGTAAGAGGCTCACGCTCCGCGCCGCGGGAGGGATGTAACGGGTGGTCTCTCGAACCATCGAGTGGTGCGTTCGCAACCGATTCCTCGTGGTCGCCGGCGTGGTGCTGGTGGTGCTGGGCGGAGCCTGGTCGGTGCAGCACATTCCGCTCGACGCCTTGCCGGACATTTCCGACGTTCAGGTAGTCGTTCACACGGTTTGGGAAGGCCAGCCTCCCAGCCTCATTGAAGATCAGGTTACATACCCGATTGTGACAACCCTGCTGGCGGCCCCGCAAGTGAAGGCGATTCGCGCGCAGACCATGTTCGGCGACTCCTACGTCTTCATTATTTTTCAGGATGGCACCGATCTCTATTGGGCACGATCGCGTGTTCTGGAATACCTGCAACACATTCGAAGCCGCCTGCCCGCGGACGTAAACCCGGTAATGGGGCCAGACGCCACAGGCGCGGGCTGGGTCTTTGAATATGCGCTCGTGGACCGCAGCCACCGGCACAGCCTCGCCGACCTGCGCAGCATTCAAGATTGGCAACTCCGCTATCAACTGGAGACTGTTCCCGGTGTGGCGGAAATTGCAACCATCGGCGGATTCGTCCGCCAATACCAGGTGCGGGTCGATCCGGAAAAACTTCTCGCCTACGGCATACCGCTCTCCACGGTCATCGAGCGGGTGAAGATGAGCACCAACGAGGTTGGCGGCCGCGTCCTGGAAATGAACGGCGCTGAATACATGGTCCGTGGCCTTGGCTATCTTCGCTCTCTGGCCGACCTTGAAAACGTTCCGGTGGCCACCAAGAACGGAACGCCTGTCCTGATCAAAGACCTGGGCTCGGTATCGTTTGGGCCCGACATCCGCGAAGGCGTAGCGGAGTGGAACGGCGAGGGAGAGACCGTCGGCGGCATCGTGGTCATGCGCGACGGCATGAATGCCTTGAATGTGATTCGCGGAGTGAAGGAAAAGCTCCGTCAGGTTCAAGGCTCCCTGCCGGCCGGAGTCGAGATCAAGACGGGCTATGACCGCTCCGGACTGATTGATGCCTCCATCGATACCTTGAAGCGGGATCTGCTCGAAGAAGCGGCAATCGTCAGCCTGGTGATTATCGTCTTCCTTTTTCACTTCCGCTCCGCGCTCATCCCGATCATTACGTTTCCCATCGCGGTCCTGGCTTCGTTCATCGCGATGTACTACCTGCATGTCAGCTCGAACATCATGTCGCTAGGCGGATTTGCACTGGCCATTGGCGTCCTTGCAGATGCGGCGATTGTGATGGTTGAGAATGGATATCGGCGCTTGTCCGACGAGCAGGAGCTTCAAGGCGGAGCCGCCATTGTTGGCCGCGAACGGCAACAAATCCTGATCTCGGCGGCGCGGCAGGTAGGGCCGGCGCTCTTTTTCTCGCTGCTGATCATCGCGGTTTCGTTCCTGCCGGTGTTCCTGCTGGAAGCGCAAGAAGGACGCATGTTCCGTCCGCTGGCCTGGACCAAGACGGTCGCCGTCGGCTTCTCTTCGCTGCTGGCAATTACGCTGGTCCCCGTTCTGATGGTCGCGCTGATTCGAGGGAAGCTGCGGCCCGAATCGCAGAATCCGGTATCGCGATTCACGCAGGCGATCTACCTGCCGGTATTGCGGCTATGCCTGAAGTATCGCAAAACCACTCTAGCCCTTAACTTCCTGTTTCTGGCGGCAACATTGCCGTTGGCGCTCAAGTTCGGCAGCCAGTTCATGCCCCCGCTGTTTGAAGGCTCTACGCTCTACATGCCCACGTCGCTGCCGGGTATTTCGATTACCCAGGCCACGCAACTCATGCAGGAGCAAGACCGCATCATTCGCTCGTTTCCCGAGGTGGTGAGCGTGTTTGGATCGGTAGGGCGCTCCGACAGCGCGACCGATAATGCCCCGCTCGACATGTATGACACCACCATCATGTTGAAGCCGCGCGAACAGTGGCGTCCCGGCATGACCTATGACAAGTTGGTCCAGGAGATGGACGACAAGCTCCAGTTCCCCGGACTATCGAATACATGGACCATGCCGGTGGAAAACCGCCTGGACATGGAACTCACCGGAATCAAAACGCCCGTGGGGCTGAAGATTCAGGGGCCAACATTCGATGGCATTCAGCAGGTCGGGGCGCAGGTGGAGCAGATTCTCTCCGCACAGCCGAACGTCCGCTCGATTTTCGCCGAGCGCGTCTCCCAAGGCTTCTACATCAACATTGAAACGGATAGGCTCCAGGCCGCTCGCTATGGCCTTACCATTGAAGACATCCAGAGAGCCGTGACATCGGGCATCGGCGGCCAGAATGTGGCGGAGAATATCGAAGGCCGGGAGCGATATCCGATCAACGTACGCTACGCTCGCGACTTCCGCAACGACATCAATGCGCTGCGGCGGGTGTTAATCGGGACGCCGGGAGGCGCGCAGATTCCCATTGAGCAGGTTGCCAAGATTTCGTTTTCGCGTGGCCCGGCGATGGTGCGCGACGAAGATGGCGCGCTCACCGGCTATGTCTACATCAATCTGAACACGAAAGACTATGGAGGATTCGTCGACCAGGCGAGCGATCTCCTCAAGCAGAAGCTCAAGCTGCCCGCCGGATATATTTACCAGTGGTCGGGCGAATACGAGTTCGAACTACGCGCCCGGCAGCGCCTGAAGATCATTCTGCCGATCGTATTTCTGGCAATCTTCATTCTGCTGTATATGGTCTTCCACTCGATCGCGGAAGCCCTGGTCCTGATCTTTCCCACACTCTACGCTCTCACCGGAGGTCTACTTTTGCAGTGGTGGTTTCATTTCAACTTCAGCGTCGCCGTATGGGTTGGCTATATCGCCTTGTTCGGCATCGCGGTTGAGACCGGCGTGGTGATGGTGATTTATCTGCATGAGGCGCTGGATCGCCGGATGACAGAGGCGATGGCCGAATCGCGGAGCCTCACCCTCGCCGATCTGGAGGAAGCAACCATTGAGGGCGCAGTACAGCGCCTTCGCCCAAAACTTATGACCGTCATCGCGGTGCTGGCAAGCCTCGTCCCAATCCTGTGGGAGAGTGGTGTTGGATCGGACGTAATGAAGCCCATCGCCGTTCCGATTGTCGGCGGCATGATTACATCGAGCATTCACGTATTGATTCTGGTGCCGGTATTTTTTGTGCTCATGAAGCGAGGAGCCTTGCGGCAGGGGGTGGCGCAACCTGAGACCGATCCTACACAGGAACCAAAAATAAGAGACGCAGTTCGCCCAATGTAACCGCGGTGAAATCCGCAACAACCCACTCGGCCCCAGCGCTCTTCAAAGCGGACTCTCTCCCATTGGGGGCGACGCCCAGGCACTTCATTCCCGCAGCTCTGGCGGCTTGCACGCCAAAGACCGCATCTTCGCAGACCAAAATATCCTCCGGCGCCAGATTCATTCTGGCTGCGGCCAGTTGGAAGATGGCGGGATCGGGCTTTCCTTTCGACACATCTTCCCCAGCCAGGGCAAACTGAAAGTAATGCTTGAGATTCAACTGCTGCAGCGTATGAGCAATGCGGCTCCCGCTACCAGAGCTGGCAACCGCCATCGGCAGACCTGCCGCTTCGATCTGCGCCAGCAAGGGCAGGAGCCCTGGTATGGTCGCGGGCTGCTCAGCCTGGCTCTTCCGCAGCGCTTCTTTTTGTTCCCCGTAATCCCGCACCTGCTCGTCGGTCAGCTCTCCCAGAAAATGCCGCAGGATGTCTTGCCTCTTTCCACCCTCCGCCACCAACTCCAAATCGCTGTCAGTCACCTCTTTACCAAGCGACGCAAAGAGAGCTTTCCATGCCCGCCGGTGCTCCGGGTGACTATCCACAACGACCCCGTCAAAATCAAAGACAATTCCACGAAGCATGTTTCGTTTTCTCTTCTGAACTTAGGTCCGAGCCACGCCGCGCAAGCCGGGCCAGGTTTTTTGCGCCGTTTCGTAAGCTTCCAGCGTGCCGATATCGAGCAGATAAGCATCGATTTCGCAGGCTGCCATCTTCCCTAATAGCTTCGGCAAAAGGTGGAAGCCAATGTCGGCCGGACGTTCCGCTGGCACGAACTCCAGAAGGTTTGGACTGGCAACCATGACACCGGAGAAGGCCAGATTGCTCTCGGGATGTTCGGGCTTCTCAACAAACGATTGGACCATCCCTTGTTCGTCCACTCCAACGATGCCGCACCGCTTGGGATCGGCAACGCGATGCACGGCGAGGGATGCGATCACATCCCGCCGCCGATGAAATTCAAGCATCGAGCGCAGGTCGAGATTCGTCAGAACGTCGCCATAGAGCACGAAAAATTCTTTCTCATCCGCGACAAAGCCACGATTTTCCGCCAGCGTACCGGCGCTGCCGAGCAGTTCCCTTTCTTCAGCGATCTGCAGCTTGATGCCGCCATTCCAGTCTTCGACAAACTTGTGAACCTGAGCCGCATGGGCATGGGCATTGATCAGAACCTCACCGATGCCCGCGGCTTTACAGCTTTCCAGCCAGACCTGAAGGAGAGGAGTTCCTTGAATCGGCAGCAGGCACTTCGGAGTGCCGTTCGTGAGCGGGCGCAGCCGGGTACCGTTTCCAGCTGCAAGCAGAATGGCTTTCAACACCGGGCTTAGCTACCCCCACGTCGCTTTGTCCAACCAGGATCGGAATTTCGGAAATCAGGAATCTCAGGATTTCAAGATCTCAAGATTTAACACCCGTTACATGTGCGCCAGGCATCTTGAGCTTCCACTGCCAGGCGGAAGTGATGATCTCCTCCAGCGAGGAGTGCTGCGGCTTCCATCCCAGTTCCTGCATGATCCTTTTGGGACTGGCGCACAACACCGGCGGATCTCCGGGCCGGCGCCCCGCAACTCGTATGGCCACAGGCCGATTTACGATCTTCTTCACAACCTCGCAGATCTCGCGCACCGAATAGCTGTTGCCCAAACCGATGTTGTACGAGCGCATTCCGGGCTGATCCATTTTTTGTAGTGCCGCAATATGGGCGCTGGCAATATCGAGAACATGAACGTAGTCGCGGAGGCACGTGCCATCGGGGGTGGCGTAATCGTCCCCGTAGATGTTGAAGAACTCACGCTCGCCCGTAGCCGCCTGCAGTAGGAGCGGAATGATGTGGCTCTCCGGATCATGCCGTTCGCCCAACTCCGGAGACGCGCCCGCCGCATTGAAGTAGCGGAAAGCTTTCACGGTCCAGCCATACGCGGTGGCATACCACTGAAGAATCCGCTCAAACATGAGCTTGGTTTCGCCGTAGGAGTTGACCGGATCTTTGGAATCGTCTTCTTCCATCGGAGTGCGCACGGGCACGCCATAGACGGCGGCGGAAGACGAAAAAACAAAGTTCTTGATCTGCGCTTCGCGCAAAACTTCGAGCATCGCAATTCCCGACGCCACATTCTGTTGGAAATAAAACCCGGGATTGCTCACCGAATCCGCCACCAGCGCCTTGGCGGCAAAGTGGAACACCACGTCAAAGCGGCTCTTCCGCACCACCGTTTGAAGAGCTGCGCGGTCGCCAATTTCCAATTGCCCAAAAGTCGCACCAGAGGAAACCGCATCCCTGAAGCCTGTCGATAAATCGTCGACGACCGTTACCGAATGCCCCAGGCGCAGCAATTCGGCGCAGCACACCGAGCCGACATATCCCGCACCGCCTGTGACCAATACATTTGCCATTTAGTGAGCCCCCGCTCTCCCATCAATCCCCCTTAACGATCTTTAGAGGAGTTCTCATGATGATTTTAAGATCCAGAAAAAGCGTCCGGTTTTGTACGTAGAACAAATCCATTTCAATCCGCTCCGAATAGTCCATCCCAGAGCGATGCACCTGCCAGTAGCCGGTAACGCCGGGTTTCACAGCCCGAAAGATCCATTGTGACGCGCCGTACCGCTCCAGTTCCGGCGGTGTAATCATTCTGGGACCGACCAGGCTCATCTCCCCCTTCAGCACATTCAAGAGCTGCGGCAGTTCATCCAGGCTCAACCTGCGAATCACGCGGCCTGCCGGCGTAACCCTTGGATCGTTCTTCAATTTGAAATTCTGCTCGTACTCTTTCCGGAGTCGATGATCCTGAGCCAACACCCTATCGGCATCGGCGCGCATGGTGCGCAACTTATAAGCGTCAAACTCGCCCTGGAGGCCCACAACCCGCCGTCGGTGGATCACAGGCCCGCCATCCAGAAACTTGATCCACACGGCAAGAAACAAAAGCCATGGCGATGCGAATATGAGCAAAATTAAGGAAGCTATAACGTCCAGGCAGCGCTTGGTCAGTAGCCGGATCGCCCCGGCTTCGGCCAAGCCCGCCATGGATGGCGGTTTCTGCGATACAACCCTGGCAGGCGCAGATGCGATGCGGCCTTCGCCCGCCGGTCTCATCGTCAAACCATCATCTCGATCTCTATCCATGCGCCGCTTTTGCCTGAAGGCTCTTCTGTAGCGTGGCAACGTCCGATTGAACCATCATCTCAATCAAAGCATGGAAGCTGACTTCCGGCTTCCACCCAAGCACGCGCCGAGCCTTACCTGAATCGCCGCACAGGTAGTCCACTTCTGCGGGCCGAACCAGCGCTGGATCGATCTCAGCGTATTTCTTCCAATCCAAACCCAAGCAGGAAAATGCGATTTCCAGAACCTCGCGAACACTATGCGTCTCGCCGGTTGCGATCACATAATCGTCCGGTTGGGGTTCCTGCAGGATCATCCACATGCCGCGAACGTAGTCGCCGGCAAATCCCCAATCGCGTTGGGCATCCATGTTCCCCAGCTTTAGGCGGTCTGCCAGCCCAAGCTTGATGCGAGCCGCCTGCAAGGTGATTTTTCTGGTTACAAATTCGCTGCCGCGCCGGGGAGATTCGTGGTTGAAACAAATGGAGGAACAGGCAAACAGGCCGTAGCTCTCGCGATAATTCACGGTAATGTGATGGCCAAATACCTTGGCGACTCCGTAAGGACTGCGCGGATGAAACGCAGTGGCCTCCGTCTGTGGCCGTTCCCTCACCTTGCCGAACATCTCGGAGCTGGAAGCCTGAAGAAATTTCGTCCTGGGAGAGTGCTTGCGAATAGCCTCGAGAACCCGCATGACACCCAGGCCGGTAATGTCGGCAGTCAGCACCGGCTGATTCCAGGAGACTGGAACAAAGCTCTGAGAAGCCAGATTGTAAAGCTCATCCGGACAAAGGTCCTGCAAGGCGCGGTCGAGCGATGACTGGTCGGAGAGATCGCCTTGGACAAACTTGATCCGGGAAACGACCGTCTCTAGGCGGTCGAATTTTTCGAGGCTGCTATGGCGCACCAAGCCATAAACTTCGTAGCCCTTTTTCAGCAAAAGCTCTGCTAGATAAGAGCCATCCTGGCCTGTGATCCCGGTGATCAATACTCGCATTCGAGTTTTTTAATCCTTCTTTACCTTGGATATGTCTTTGCAATGATCAATGGTCGAAGATCGATGATCGATTTGTGACGTCCGATTTGCGACGTCCGACTTGCAACTTGAAACTTAAAAAGACACGCTGCTTCCATCGGGTCTATGGACGGGCCGCTCCGTAGGTTTGATGATATACTGAGATCGTCTGCAATGCCGCGTCCCTCCATGAGAACGAGGAAGCACGTCGCAGGCCGCGCTCCCGCCACTGCTTGAAAACGCCAATGTCCTGTAATAACAACTGGATTGCCTCAGCCATACCTTCCACATCTTCGAGAGCGAATGTTTGAGCGCCGTTACCCGCAACCTCGGCTAACGATCCCGTGTTTGAGGCAATCACGGGACATCCGCACGACATGGCCTCCAGAATAGGCAGCCCGAATCCCTCGTAGAGCGAAGGCATCAGAAACAGACTCCCATGGCGGAAGAGCACCGCAAGCTCACGTGGCGAAACATAGCCAATGGGATACAGCTTCAAGTCCGGCCAGGCGTTTGTGCCGCCAGCGGCAGTCAACCCGTCATGGGGACCGCATACCACGATCTGAGGGCTGAGAGGAGCCCGGCGAAAAGCGGCACTCAAAGCCCGTAGAGCTCCGCCCAAATTCTTGGTCGGCCAGTTTCGGGCGCTGATAACAACGACATAGGGACGACGAATCCCCTGGGCCTCCAGCCACTCCGTCTCACCAGCCGCCGGTATCGCGTGAAACTCCTCTGGTGATGCCGCGTTGTGAATCGCCGTGATCTTCTCCGGCGGAACTCGCAGGATCTTCTGCACATCTGCAGACGTGTGCCTGGAGACTGTGATGATGTGCGCCCCCCGAGCGGCGGCGACTCGGTATCCCGCTCTTACAAAAAACTGCTTGGGCCAGGCGTCAAGTGGAAAAAGAAATGGGATCAAATCGTGCAGCGTCACCACCACCGGACAATCCACCGCCAGCGGGATGGGATAAAAAGGGCTATGGAATACGTCGATGCCGTCTTGCCGGCAGCGCCGCCGAAGCTCGAACTGGCTCCGCAAGGAGTATTTTCCGGAGCGCAGAATGATTCTCTCCATAGGAGCGCCATTGTTCCCTGTGGCTTCCGCTTCCTCCAAACCGGAAACGGGATTCCCTTCGCCTTCATAGACCACCAGCTCAAAATCGCGCTGCTCTGGAACCATCGCCTTTAGCAACTGAGCCACGTAAACGCCCACACCCGAATCGTTGTACCAGCGAGCATCGAAGCCTACCCTGATTTTGGCCTTGCCCGCCTGCGCCACGTTCGCCGCAACCTCCGCCATATAGGACCGTTACTCAGGTTTTCTTGCAACCATCCAGATCGTATCGTAACGATTCCGTCGTGCGATCGACCAGACAACACGATGCAGAGCATAGTAGGCGGTATGCGCCATCCAGCGCAGACCGCTCTCGGCATAGTAGGGATCGAGAGATTGCTCTAGGATGGAGAACCCGCGGGACTCGAGCAGGCGCGCCAGCACGTCTGGCGTAAAGTGCGAAAGGTGAACTTCGCTTGAGGTGCAAGCCTTGGGGACTCCGATTGCCGCACTGAACTTCTGGAAGCGACCCAGGCCCAGGCGCTTCCCGGTCTTCCGGGCGGTGAATGTCCACGCAAGCACCTCGTTGGGAACAGCAATAAAGAGGAGGCCGCCACTCTTTAACAGCGCCTTGCAGCGCCCGATCAGGAGCGTGGGGTCGGGGACGTGCTCCAACACATGAAACAAGGTCACCACGTCGAAGGATGCGGGCTCCAGCTCCAGATCTTCAACCGTGCCCTTCAGGATGTTCAGGCCATATTTTCCGCGAGCAATTCCGATGGCACTCTCCGAGACCTCCGTACCGGCGATGTGCGTAAAGTAAGGCCGGGCATGATGAAGAAACTGGCCGATCCCTGTTCCTACATCCAGCAGGCTGCCGCCCAGGCGGTGGCGAAGCATCTTTCGCAGACGGCGCTTCCAGAGGATGTCCCGCGCCCGTTCCGCCGCCAGCCACGAATCGTATTTCGTAGGTTGGGAATAAAAGGCAATCAGTTCTGCGAGGGTTGGACGAGGGCTATCAAAGACAAAACCGCACGAGTCGCAGCGGCAGAGATTGCACGCTGCGTCGATCTGTCGAATTTCTTTGCCGTGACAGACATTGCAGAAGGAAACAACTTCCATGCTCTACGGTTCTCCTTCATCGGAGGTTGGATTCATCGTAACGGTGGGTCAGTTTCCGGTCGCGGCATCGGTCATGGAAGTCACATTCCTGTTGGGGGTATAGTTGATGCTGCCGATGTTCAACAGCCAGACGTTGCCGCTGGAGGTATTCACGCCCGGTTGAAAGATCGCAGGTCATTTAGCTCCTAGTATCCCTCCTATTCTCCAATTTCTCCGCTAGCTTGACGCAACCATATATGAGATAATAATCTGCAAATCCCAGCGGAAGGAAGACCGGCCCGGTAAGACTCCTGTTACCCCAAGGAACCAGCATCACAATGGGTACTTGAAGCAAGATCGCAACTCCAATGCTTAACCAAAACCACGGACTCATTCTCAGGTCCCAATAGCTCCTAACTACCAATAAAATTAATGCTGCACAAATTGCTGCTCCAATACCCATCTGCCAGTTGCCTAGATAGGCAAAAATAATCAGAACCGGCAATGCATAGAAAAAAGCAATGTAAGCTGATTTTGAAGTCAGCTCACGAGTTGGTTTCTTAGAAGTATATTCCGTCATCACTCCCCAGCCATACATGCCTGATAGTCGCTAATGCCATGGGCAATATCCCGCAATGCGAAGAATGCACTGACTAAATCCCTGCAATCGGCACCGCTTTCACCTGCGCATGCTGCTCCGCGGTAGCCATCGCCAACCTATGAAAACGCCGTATGCTCGGGAAATCCCTGATAGACAATTTTTGTGGTCCCCAGGCGATCCAGTTTCTTCATGATATCGATAGCTTGAAGGCAACATTGATCGCAGATCACAAGAAGGATGTTTATCGTTCTGCCAACGAAGCCGTACCTTGTCAGCCCGGGTTGCCACCAACGCCGACGTATCACCGATGTGTCGGGCATTCTTTGCTTCGTTGACATCGTGGGTTACAGGAATCACGACCAAGAAAAAAACGTCGGAAACTCTCGCTGCTTGGTAATACCGCTCAACCAGCACAGCCGATGACTTCCCATCGGGGCTCTCGGCCTTAGCGATGATCGTATTTTTTGTTGGAGCGGGCTTACAACCCAACAAAAGAATTGCAAAAGACAGAATTGTACCGGCAAGAAGATGGCGCGCATGAAAAGCGCCTTGAAGGAGCTTCGCCGGATGATTGGATCGCCCAGGTTCCATGAGAGTATCCATCAAGGGGCTTGCCGTTGCTCGCGGCCAGCCTGAGCGGATGTGGCAAATATAAACCCCAAGCCGCCCAGGAAAGCAACCCAAGCTGCCCATCCAAATCCTATTTGCGTCAACACCATTCTCACTACCGGCTCGTGGAGCGCAACCGCAAGTGTTAATAAAGATCCACCGAAAAATGAATGCATCACCATTCCCCGATATTGCTTCTCGTTCCTGTCAAGTAAAACAAGCAACCATAACCACAGACTGAAATACGGAATGCTGACGATCCATGTGTAGGCCGTGGGAGAGCCAATCCCATTCCAGGCGGTGCGCAACCAGAGATACATCGGCCAGATGGTGTAGCGGCTCGATACGACCAGGATGGTCGCAAAGGGCCGTCCGGTCATTCCCGATTCGCGCAATTGGTCTTTAATTTCAGTAAAACGAGCCGGCATTGAAACGGCCATAGATCTTTTTTCCCTCATTGCGCGCCCGATCCCCGGTGGAACACAACCGTGGACGTGATTGATTGCAAAAACCTGTTACCTATTGGAAAGAGACGCCGTTGCGGCGCAGGAGCATCCGGAACGGCGGGCTTTCGCAAATCTTCTTCTACAAGATAAAGGTGACGGTTCCGTACATGATCGCATAGAGTAGGCACTCCAAGGTAGGGATGCCGCCCAATGTCAGCGCGATTAAGTTACCGCATTCGCTACCATAGGCGTTCTTATGGATCGCGCTTGCGAGACCTGCGCCATCGACTGCGGGGCCGAAATCATTAGTAGCAACGAGGTCCGCGATCAGTGGTTCCTCGGGATGTATGTAGGCGCTGCTCCCGAAAATAGCCAGTAACCGGCGGCTCCGAAGCAAAACGTGAAACAGATTGCGGCCCAAATCAAACACTTAAGGACCAGCTTCCCGTCTGGATAGAGCTCCTTGTACTGTTCCAGAATCGGAACAAATCGATGCCGCACGAGCTCATCTGAGAACGGGATCGCCCGTTCTGCAGGGAGCTTTCGATTGATTTCGACAACGATCTCGTGGAAAAGAAGGTTGGCACGAAGCAAACAGCCCATGCTAATCAGAGCCAGGAATAGGCTCACCGCGCCTTGAACAGTCATCCAGTAACCCAAAGCCTTTCAAAGGTGTCTCGTACTGTAGCCAAGATTATTCTTCGAGGTCGCCCCTATGAACTTTCTGGTTGGGAAACGGATTGTTGTGAGCCGTCGGGAGCCTGCATGTGCTTGTCCAAGGCGGCTATCTTGGTGCTTCCCCATTTTTCAGGTCTTAACCGGGTATTTGTGACGGATGGCTTTGCTTTAGAGTCAACGATATCCCCAAATCTCTTGAACCCCACGATCGACCATAGTAACCCCACAACCAATAAAATCCATCCCAATGACCCCAGTCCAATTGGCGTCAATACGGGCTCGGCATAGATATCGCTTGCAATGCAACTCAGCGTCATTAAACCCCAGGCGATGAAGACATCCGCTAAGCAACTTATTCGTTCCCATAAACTTAAGTATCTCCTCAAAGCGACGAATACCAACCCCACGGGAATGCCACCCACGATAGCAACCAAAAGGCCATAGGAAAACCATCTCCACAACAATGCCGTCGCGGCATAGGGCGGATATCCGCGCAGATGAGAGGTGTGAAGATAGAAATATCCAATCATTCCCAAAATCGACCACGCAGGCGATATCAATCGCCCTAACTTCTTCACCTTGAAGTCCACTCGAGCTCCTGTTTCTTTAGCTCTTGCTTGACCGCGCATTCTGCGGTTCCGCCGTGCTGATTGATTCAAGAAGTGATTTCACCATGACCATATTAAAGAGACTATCGACAAAGCCTCCCATGAGAGAAACGTGATCTCCAATGAGGATAAACTCGCGTACCTGCTGAGCGCCTCGTCAGTCAGGGCTATTTGCGGAATAGCCAGTAGAAAGGATATTTGCCTGTCAATCTGATGTGAGCCACATAAACCCATACAGACACGACAACAAAACCAATCATCAAACCAGCTTCGGTTAAGCCAAATACGAGATCTGAATGAAGAAGATCGCTAAGTTTGGACGCAACCAGCGTGACGGGAATGAACAATAGAAGCAAAATAAATAGGCAGCGTTGGCTTTTACGGAACTTTGTCTCCGCGTCGCTTCTGTTCGAAATCATCATGGTATGCATCCCGCATGAGTTGCTACAGTCGTATTCGTCGATTTGGAGAAGGCAACAAAAGCAGTGCTTGCGCCAGTATACGGAATCGGCGGGCGCTTGAGGGCCTTCTCCGGCAGCCAGGCCGAAGGTCGTGAATGAATCAGCTACTGCTGTACCGTATGTGCATTGCTATCGATATGGAAGCCCCGGATAAAGTGTCCCAAAGCATCCTTGTCCGATTTATGTTCGCCCCTATCTCACCTTTCGTGGGATTAATCAGTCCTGGGCAACCAGACGCCGGTAATTGCGCCGCGAATGAATAGGAGCGACGCACTATATATTCCAAAGATAAACCCAACCGTAGTCGCTTTCCATTGTTCTCCGCCAACGGAAAAATATAAGCCGAACGCCACGACCAATAGTATGAGCCCACAAACTCCCAACAATATTCTCAGCAATCCATGTGGCACACTCTGCGGAGGACAAAACCGAGGGAACCATCTACCGTTATTCCGGAGCTCTAAAAAAATGGTGATGATCGGAGCGCCTCACAATTGTGGCGGATTGCTTTCGAAGAGACCACTGGACTTGCTGTATCTCAAAGGCACCATGATCGAAATACCCACGAAACAGCATGTAAACAAGAACGCATACAGCGAGGACACCCGCGCTCACTGCAAGCAAGCTTCGTTTCACGCTTCTCGCCAAATCCCCCCGCCAGCCTGCGTCAGCTACGGCCCTTAAGGCAACGCCATCTTGAAATTGGGCCTGAAAATGTTTCGTTCAATCTTTAGATTGAGATCGCGCCCCATAAAATATGCTCGTCAAGCGATATGCGAAATTCGGCCAGCACCAAAATGCAATGCCGTTAAGGCCTGCAAGAACTTTGATGATCCCATATCTGACCGAAGGAAATGAACCTATCGAGATACCGATAATAACAACGAGCCACCTAATGATTTGCATTCGGTGGTCAAGCTGTTCGTCCAAATCATATCTGCGACGCAAGGCCCACACCACGAACCAAATGCCCATGGCATTCATTACGATGAAACGTATCTTGAATAGAAAACTTTCAAGCATAAACATCGAGCATCGCAGCTCGCCATGAGGCTCCTGTAGAGCCATCTCTCGAGTTACACACTATGTGTTCATCGTTGAAGCTCACCTGCGGTCGGTGGCCCGAACCCTATCATGCCACCGACGATCAAGAAAAACGCAACCGCCAAAATTGCCGTGCCAAGATACGCAACGTGCAAACGGCCTTGCGGATACTGCCTTCGATATTCACGAAAAATCGAGAATGTTTTGCAAGACGTAAACCCAAGATATGAAATCTGTTCATTCTCCGATCTCATTTTGTTGATCTCATCAATCATCATCAACATAAAGTGACTGGAAGCCATTCCGCAACCGGACGACATGAGCAAAATAATTGCTCCAATGATGAACTTAAGGCTCAAGACCTGCATGATAGTTACTCAAAATCATTCCTCCGTAGATTCATCACACGATCGATAAGCTACAACCAACTTGGCAGAGCTACGCCCGGCATGCAGACCCTAAATGGCCTTTTTATGTGAGCGCCTATTCAACTGTTTCATGGAAGAGCAATAGCTTTGTAGCGCGAGAGCTATGAGGTTGTCAAACTATTTGCAGATCGCTTGAATCTTACTCAGATATTTCTGAAAAGCTTCCCAGCCCTTTGAGCTTTAGCTTGCAGGTCGCCAACGGGTATCTCCCTTGGAACGTCTTCTTGATCTCAACAGGAACCAGCGTGGTCCGAAATATCCCATCCTCTTGTCAAACAACAGGAGAAATCGGCCAGCCGTCCATTTTTCGAGGAATGCGGAGAAGATATCTTATGTCGAAATTTCTGCTGTTGCCGCGTTGCGCCCCAAGGCCTCAATGCCTGATGGAATCTCTGGAGCGTGCTCCTGCAATCTCTCCAGAATCGGCGTCCAAGTCTGCTCGATAGAGCAAGGCAGTTCGATGGGCTGCAATCTTACCAATGGCAGGCTTTCGTGCGATGCCAGCAGGCGCTCTGCGCAGGGGCTTCCGGTCATCCGCTGGTGCTTTCTCAAGACTCGGCGCAAGCCCGCTTCCTCGTCTATCGAGATAGACATCGTCTTTACAAATTCATGGTGGTACGCTCCGGCCAAGAGCGACTCTACAAGCACGTAGAGCAGGCCGCCGGTCATGCCGGAACCAAGATTGATGCCGGTGGGGCCAAGGACGACAACTACGCCCCCGGTCATGTATTCGCAGCCGTGCTCTCCCACGCCCTCGACTACCGCCAAAGCGCCGCTATTACGCACCGCAAAGCGCTCTCCTGCCCGTCCGGCAAGGTAAAGTTCACCCGAGGTAGCGCCATAGAGCAGCGTATTGCCCGCAAGCACGTCTCCTCGCAAGGAGGATTCCTTTCCATTCGTGATGGCGATCGTACCACCGCTAAGCCCCTTGCCAACATAGTCGTTGGCTTCACCGGAAAGCCGGAAGCTAATACCCTGCACTAGAAAGGCGCCAAAGCTTTGTCCGGCTGTTCCCGCAAAGTCGAAATCGGCGGAAACAGATTGCACGGACATTGCGGCGCGCCGCAGGATCTCACCGCTCAGATTCGCTCCGATGCTTCGATCCGCATTGCCGATCGAAAATTGGCCTGCGTAGGGATCCACGCCGCTCTCGACTGTGGCGGCATCTATTGCCGTGATCAAGCGCCTCTGCAAACTACCGGGATTGTGCAGAGGAGTGCCTTCGCCGCCTTTTCCCTTTTCCGGCCTTTTATCTTTCTTTTGCCCCTTATCTTGATCTTGCGCCGGCAATCCCTCGATCCAGTCCTCTATCCAAGCGGCATCGCTGCTTTTTCGCGGGACAAGTAGTTCCGTCCGTCCGACCACATCGTCCAGACTCCTTGCGCCCAAGAGAGCACCAAGCATCGCCCGCACCTCAGAGGCAACGCCTCGAAAGTAAGCCTCTACCATCTCCGGATTCCCAGAGAAACGGGCCCGCAGCTTTTCATCCTGGGTGGCGATCCCCACCGGACAGGTATTGAGGTGGCATTGCCGCGCCATCACACAGCCGATGGCCAGCAGCGCCGCCGTACCGAATCCAAATTCATCCGCGCCCAGTAGAGAGGCGATGAGAATGTCGCGCGCAATCTTCAAGCCTCCATCCACGCGCAAACGCACCTGACGGCGCAGGCCCGCGCTCACCAGGGTTTGGTGCGCATCGCTCAACCCGAACTCCCAGGGAAGCCCGGTATTCTTGATGGAACTGAGAGGCGACGCGCCGGTACCACCGTCGTGCCCGCTGATCGTAATGACATCGGCCCCCGCCTTTGCGACCCCGGCCGCAATGATTCCTACGCCCGCGCCCGAAACCAGCTTAACGCCAATGCGGGCGCGCGGATTCACCTCGCGCAGATCATGGATCAGCTGTGCCAGATCTTCAATGCTGTAAATGTCATGATGCGGAGGCGGCGAGATTAGCGCCATGCCGGGAGCCGCGTGGCGAAGCCGCGCGATATACGGCGACACCTTGGATGCCGGAAGCTGGCCGCCCTCGCCCGGCTTGGAGCCTTGCGCCATCTTGATTTCAATCTCTTCGCCGTTTACCAGATATTGGGCGGTCACGCCGAAGCGGCCAGAAGCTATCTGCTTCACCTTATTGGCGGCCTCCGGCTGCACGCTGTAAAGCGCGGGATCTTCGCCACCCTCGCCTGTATTGCTGCGCGCTCCCAGACGGTTCATCGCAATAGCCAGGGCTTGATGCGCCTCCGGACTGATGGCCCCCAGCGACATTGCCTGGGTGCTGAACCGCCGCAGGATTTCATCTTCTCCTTCAACCAGGTTGCGGTCGAGCGGGGGGCGTGGCGCGATTTCCAGGAGGTCTCGAACCGCAACCGGCTCCCGGTTCCATCCCACATCTTCAAGCTCCCGATAGCTCAAAGCGGTTGGGGTCTCCACGTGAGCGTGCAGCTTCCGCATCAGCTCCGGCGATGCTCCATGGCGCTCGCCCTGCTTGCGGAACCGATAGAACCCAGCGTCCTTCAGATCGCCAGTCCATGAATCGAATGCCACGGTGTGCAGTTGCAAGTGATCGTCAAGCACATTCTCCAGCGACTTGGCTTCAGCGACGCGGCTGGCGCTCTCAAAAAATCGGCCGGCAATACTCGCGTCAAGCCCAACTACCTCAAACAACTGGCCGTTTCTGTAACTGGAGAGCGTGGAGATTCCCATGCGCGAGAGAACCTTCCGCAAGCCGCCTTCGATGGCCCGGCAATATCTTGCCGCTCCTCCTTCTTTGCACTGTTCCGCGAGCTGCAGCGCCAGAAAAGGATGGAGGAGCGTTGTCCCAACGGCTAGCAGAAGAGCCGTATGATGCGAATCGATGACCTGTCCGCTCTCCACTACCATCGGAACCCGATAATTTCCGCTTCTTGCCAATTCATTCCAGACGGCAGCAGCCGCCAGCAATACCGGAAGAGCGGCCCGTTCACGGTTTGCGCCGCGGTCGCTCAGAAGAACGAGTCGCTCTCCGCTGCCCGCAAGCAATCGCGATTCTTCACAAATGCGGTCAATGCACGCCGAGGCTCCCTCTACGCCAAGCGCGGCGTCGAACGTGATGTCGATTTTGTGAACGATGGCAAACTCACCGCAAAGTCGCCCAAGGCCCTTCTCGTCCAATAGCGGCGATTCCAGGATGAAGCGTCCGGTGCGCGTCTCCAGCGACATGACATGCTTCTCTCGCAATGGATCAATAGGCGGATTGGTCACCTGCGCAAAGCGCTGTTTGCAGTAGTCCCATAGTGTTCGGCGCATGGCGGACATGAAGGCCGGCGGCGCGTCGTCGCCCATGCTCCACACTGCTTCCTTGCCGTCCGCGAGCGGAGTAAACAGGATACGGAACTGATCTTCGCTCCATCCGAACGCCGCCGCCCGTTGTTTTAGGTCTTCGGTCGTGGTTGTATTTGTTGGAGTGATGGCATCGGCGGAAATGCGAATCGGCTTGGACGGTACGGCTCCAAGGCTCCGCTTGGCGGTCGTCTGCAGCAACTCCGTTCCCCGAAGGAGTTTACCGGTGGCCAGCTCCACCGACAGCATTTCACCCGGCCCCAGCCTTCCACGTTCCACGATTTCCTTGCCCTCGAAGTCCGCGATGCCGACCTCCGAGCCGACGACCAAAAGCCCGTCCGCAGTCCTGGTAAAGCGCAAAGGACGCAGGCCATTGCGATCAAGCTTGGCGCCAGCCACCCGACCATCGCTGAACACCAGCGCCGCCGGCCCATCCCACGGCTCATACTCGGCCGCGGCAGCCTCCAGAAACTCCCTTGCGCTATCGCCGAGGTTCCGGTTCGTCTCAAACACGGGAGGGATGAGCGTCAACATTCCCCTCTCCACATCGATACCCTGCTTCGCCAGAAGCTCAAGTGCATTGTCCAGACTGGCCGAATCGCTTACATTCGCTTCCATACATCGAAACCACTCGCCCGCCTGGAGACGCTCGCGCAACTCTCTCTCTCTTGCCAGCAGCCAGCGGCGGTTTCCGACAACCGTGTTGATCTCTCCGTTGTGGGCAAGGTAGCGGAAAGGTTGAGCCAGGTTCCACGAAGGCCGCGTGTTGGTGGAGAAGCGCTGATGAAAAATCGCAAACTGGCTTTCAAACTCTGGGCTATCCAGCTCCGGATAGAACAGAGACAACTGCCACGGCGCCAGCAGGCCCTTGTAAACAATGGTGCGGGAAGAGAGTGAGCAAAAGTAGACCGATCCGCCCATCTCGGCCTCGGCCCTCTTCCGCAGCAGGAACAACTCCTGCTCAAAAGCGGCGTCGCCATCATGAACCACAGATTCGCGGACGATAGATTCGCGGGCGATAGATTCACCAGCAACGGAATCATCAGCGAAAAAGCACTGCCAGATGGACGGCAGCGTCTCACTGGAGCGCGCACCCAATACAGCGGGATTTACGGGAACTTCACGCCATCCCAACAAGCGCAGGTTCTGTCCGGCAGCTAGCTTCGCAATCTCCTTGCGCGCAGGCACTTGGTCGTTGGCCGGCAGAAAAACCATGCCGACGCCAAAGACCGCCGGAAGAGTGATGCCTTCCTTGGCAGCGGCATCGCGCAGGAACCTCTCCGGGATGGCCGTCATCAGTCCGGCCCCGTCGCCGCTTGCGCCATCGGCGTCGGTTCCGCCCCGATGCGCCAGCCGCAGCAGAGCCACTAAGGCGCGATCGACCACTTCATGCGATGCCGGCCCGCCGGCCTGAGCAATCAGCCCTGTGCCGCACGCGTCATGATCCGGATGCCCTTGCGTAAAGCTCTGACGCATGAAGCTCTGACGTGTGAAACTCTGACCTGTGAAGCCCCGACTTGTGAAACTCTGACTCATGAACACATTTATTAAATGGATTCAACATAAAAAGTGAAATCAGGAATTTCGATGCGGCCGATTCAGATTTCCTGCACCGGATTTCACTCATCGATCACGCGCCAGAGGGGCACAAAACGCTGTGACGGCCGCACCGGTCACTCTTGTGACGTTATTGGATGGCGACAAAGACGAGCTGGGGAAAAGACGGGCTGCAGAGCGACTTCAGATCAAGCGTCCGTAGCGATATTCGACGGGAGCTATTCGGCGGCTTGCAGCGGGTTCAATTCCTTGCGGGCCATATCCAGAAATGCCGACGCTACCAGCGGTAGGCTGCGGTCTTTCCGGTACACGAGGGCGAGCTCACGCCAAAGGTCGGGGCCTTCCACTTTTACCAGCCGAACCTCGCCGCGGCGCACGTTGTCGCGCGCAAAGCTGGAGCTGATGAGGGAAACGCCAAAGCCGGCTGCAACGAACCGCTTGATCATCACCACGCTGGTCAGCTCCATGGTGATGTTCAGGTTATTGCGATAGGGCCGCAGATTCTTTTCGATAAGCTTGCGGATGGAGCCGGTCTTCGGGGCTACGATCGGCTGATGCGCAAACTCTTCCAGAGTTACCGACCGGCGATGATAGAGCGGACTGCTGGGGCCAACCATCAATACGATACGATCCTTGAATATTGGAACCACCGCCAAGCTCGGCGACTTGACAGGCGTGGTCAGCACGCCCAGGTCGATTGCGCCATCCTCTACTTTTTCGCTGACCTTATGAGTAAAGCTGCGATAGACGCTGATCCGCACCTTGGGAAATTTCTGGTGATACTTCTTGAATACCTTTGGAAGGACGTAGAGGAACGTTCCTTCATTGGCTCCAATGGAAAGCGTGCCTGTGGGAATGCCGTTCCATCCGGAAATTGCCTGAAGCGAGTCGCCCCGCAGCGTCAACAGCTTCCTCGCATAATCCAGTACGACTTCGCCCGCCGGTGTAAGCCGTACGCACTTGGCGCTGCGATCGAAGAGCTTCTGGCCATACTCCTGCTCAAGTTGCCGTATCTGTGCGCTTACGGCAGGCTGCGAGCGCAGCACCTTTTCCGCCGCGCGCGAGAAGCTTCCAAGTTTGGCAACTTCAAGAAATGTCCTAAGCTGATCGAAGTCCATAGATCGTAGATCTCCCGGCAGTTGTGTATCGCCACGTGGTACCGGGTCACGGAAATTGCCCGGCCAATTTTGAGGAAACAACGTGCCCGAACGAAATGCAATTCCCGCGGAAATCACATCCGAAGGCCTCGAACGTCAAGCTTACTTTCACCCGGCACAGCCTTCTGAATGCGTTTCAATGTATATATCAGGAATTTGTTTCCGCAGGAATCGCAAAAAAATCAAATCTTCCAATACAGGTTATTAGAAATTTGAATAGTTCCAAAGTATTACGGCGCCTGGCGGTCTTCGCTCTAAGTTTTTGCTCGCCGCTCTTCTGTATGCCTGTCCCTCAAGCCGAGCAGGTAAAGAACGGCATCGAGTCCCATGATCGAAATAGAATGCTGGGCTTTCTCTCTCACGAGGGGCTTCGCATGGAAAGCCACTCCCAGCCCCGCGATGCTCAGCATCGGAAGATCGTTCGCTCCGTCGCCGACGGCAATCGTCTGCTCCATGGCGATTCCCTCTTTGGCGGCAATCTGGCGGAGCAGCTCTGCCTTGCGCTCTCCTGTAACGATCGTCCCCAGCGGTTCACCGGTCAGGGCTCCCTCGGCAACGGCCAGCTCGTTGGCGAAAATGTAATCGAACCCCAACTCACCCTGCAGGTGCTGCGCGAAACGGGTAAATCCTCCTGAAAGGATCGCCGTCTTGTACCCCAAGGCCTTGAGCGTTTGCAACAGCCGGTGCGCGCCGGCGGTGATCGGCAGTCTTCCCGCGATCTCTTCCATCACCTGAACCGGCAGGCCTTTCAACAGGCCCACGCGCTTTCGGAAGCTCCCTTCAAAATCGAGCTCCCCGCGCATAGCGGAAGCTGTAATCGCCGATACTTGCTCGCCGACTCCCGCAATGCGCGCCAACTCATCGATCACCTCCATCTGGATCAACGTCGAGTCCATGTCAAAGGCCACCAGCCTGCGGTTGCGCCGGAAGATCGAGTCCTCCTGCACGGCGATGTCGCAATCCAGCGTGCCCGCCAGCGCCAGCAAGGTGCGACGCAACTCGCCCCCATCGACGTCATCTCCTGAAACCGTGAACTCGATGCACATACGCGGCTCTGCCTGGTCCCACGCTGAGTTCCGCGCCGAAAGCCTGTCCATGATGTCGATGTTCAGGCCGTGCCGGACAAACGATTCGGTAACGGCGGCGATTTGCGCTGCGGTAATCCTCGGAGCCAGCATTGCCACAATGAAACGCCGGCGGTGCTGGCGTTGCACCCACTCTCTATATTGCTTTTCCGAAACATGGCTCACGTGAGCCGTTACGCCTAATTCATGAGCCTTGAATTGGATGGCCTCCTCGGCCGCTTGCATGTTGAGGCCCTGCTGCGCACGCACCATGAGCCCCAACGCCAGTTCGTCATGAATCACCGCCTGCCCTATATCGAGAAGAACCGTGCCCGCATCGCCCAGAATCTTCGCGAAACTCGTAGTGAGGCCGGTCCTGTCCCTACCGGAGATAGTCACGAGCAGAATTTCTTCCATGAAAGCCATCAAGATTTAGTGTATCGAAACGGAATTTTGCTCATGATGCGGGACAGTGACACGTAGTGCAATCACGTCAGAGTGCGAACGAGGGGGCGGCACAATACAACGATGGCAGTTTCCATTCCCGCAAGCAGACCAGGACCGGCTACTCAGCAGCGTCAAGACCCAGCCACTGCCGCGCTTGCTCCATGGTCTTAACCACCGCAAATTTGGGATCGTCCACCAGCGCCTGGTACATACGAGCCATGCCGAAGGCGAATGTGCTTGGCGCTACAATCGCCCTTCGTGAATTTCCGGAAAAAGGATCGTCGTAGCGACTGAACTTCGAGAGCGTCTCATACGAAAGGTTTGCGCTCGAAAGCTGTGACAAGTCGACAATCTGGTCGAGATCGGGATCGAATGCCGGATCGTTTCGAAGCCGCTTCGTGGACTCATCAATCTCAGCAATCGTGATGCTTCCAATACAAGCAGTGAAGACGACCCGTCGGCGGGAATCGATATCGTGAATGATAGGCATTGAGCTGGCCCAGCGGTTTACATTCGATTTTATCGCACGCCGCAGCAGGCTCCCTGGACTTGGATCGCAAGATTCACACACGACGGGTTCCATAGGGATGATGTCTGACGATGTCCTTAAGGTCGAGCATCGAGGTGGCACCTGGAGCAAAGCTTAAGTTTGGGTTTCTTTAGCAGATGCAACGGTACAGCGGCGGCATGAGACGAATGGCAGTCGAGACAACTCGCGCTGCCGTTTCCATGCTGGGAGTGAAGAGGATTGTCCTTCTTGATGGAAGAATGGCACGCGATGCAGCGCGACGCGGCCTCTGCAGGAGTAAGTTCCTCGAACCGGACAATAAGCGCCGGATCGCCGGCCTCCGCGTGAGCCCTTCCAGCTCCGTGACAGGCTTCGCACCCACGCCATCGCGGATCGTTGCGCTTATCCAAGATCGTTTTGAGGTGAGGTCCTTTCTCAAAACTCCGTCCCTCGTCTTCATGGCATCCCTTGCAAGTCTCATAGCCGATGTACTCGGAACTATCGGCGGCATCAGGGGGCTCTAATTTCTCGGCACGATCCTTTTGATTGGCCTTGCGTTGTCCGCCGCCGGCTGATTCTTGGCCGCTGGCGCCATCGTGATTGCCCGCACCGCCACTCCCCGCCTTGCTCTGCGCTTGAGATCCTGAAATGGCGGCCACAGAGACAGCGCCGGCAAAAAGAATGACAACTACGATAACGATCGACGCCTCAGGCAGCGCCCACGGAACTTGGGTCCGCATGGGCCTTCCACCGTTTTGCCGAATCTTGTGGCTCAACTTCTTCCTCGCGACACGATCCTTTCGTGGCTCCATTGTTCAAGAAGCGACTCGTTCAAAAAGCGAATTGGCCATCGATCTTCAAAGATACGCCCTTCAGAGAAACGATCTTCAGAGAAACGATCTTCAGAGAAACGCCCTGCAGGGAAACGCCGCGCCAAGAAATCGATGCACGAACATTCAATGCGCTAAGAGGACGTCTTTGGAGCCGTCGACGAGAGATGCGACGCATTGGCATTCAGGAGCCGGATGGTCTCCAGTATCACGTCGCCCGTAATCTGCAAGCTTCGTGGACTAAGCTTGTTGAGCGTATCTTCGGTGGTGTGATGATAGGCATTGTTGTAGCCATAACTGAAATCGATCAGGTCGGCTACCGGCACGCTCGATCGTGCAAAAGGCATATGGTCGTCGTCCATGGTATCGGTGCTATCAAAAAAATGGGACTGGTAACTGAGCCGCGTTGCCGCCTTGTAGATAAGGTCTTCAAGCCATGGAGTCGAGTTTGTATCGCGTTCGATTTCCAGATCTTTATCGCCAATCATGTCGGCAAGCAAAAATGCTTTGATGTTTCCGATCGTGCCGTCTTGCCGCCACTTGGCGGCCAGGTGCTTGCTGCCATAAAGGCTGTCGGTTTCGGTCCACTTATCGATGGCCTCTTCTCCGTCCAGAAACGCCAGCCAAACGCTGTACCCCTCCAGCTTCTTTCCCCGTAGCTGATCGGCAATGGCCAATAGCAGTCCCGTACTGGAGCCGCCGTCGTTTGCGCCGGCATAGTTTGTGTCGCGCAGAGGATAGTTTGTATCGATATGAGTGCCAAGGACGATAATTCCCTCGTTCGATCCAGGGAACTTGGCGACGAGATTCTTCATTGCCAACTTGCCGGCGGGCGTGTCCGCGACAAAGGCGTCTTCCTCCAGATTGTCGTTCTTGAGCTTGCTGCGAAGGTACGCGGAGGCCTTCTCCTGCCCTTTGCTTCCCACCCAGCGCGGCCCGATGCCCACGAACTCCTTCACATACTGCATGGCGCGCGCCGGATCGATGTGCATCGGTGCACCCGTGGGCTCAGCGGTCATTCCCTGCGTTGACGTCGGCGCCGGACCGCTCGGCGCATTTTCAGAAGACGTCTGCGCCTTGACCTCGGAAGGAGCGGCGGGCTTGCTGGATTGGCATCCAAGCAGCGGACAGAGCCACAAAACAAACACAACGGCCAATATCAAGAAGCTGGATCTTTGGAGGCTACGGTGGCGAAGGCTCATGGTGTGTTCTCGTTTTCGGATATTCCCGCTAGTCAGCCCTGGCGCCCTGTGCCTGGTTGCGCCTTTTGCGTTGCACGCAATTCACAATGAGGCGACGCGGTTTGTTGCGCGAACCGCGGTTCCCAAAAACGCGTCTCCAAAAGGCACTTCGGCTATTCTTCGTGGAACTCTAAGCGTCAGCTCTGCTGCTGTTTCTTCTCAGCCCGCTTACGGCGCTGCTTGGGATGGACCAGCCAGGCGATGCCGATGCTCAGAATATAAAGGACGATCATCGGCGCTGCGTAGATCGTCATATTCATAATGTCGGTGGTTGGAGTCAGGATGGCGGCCACCACAAAAAAGAGGAATACGGCGCCGCGTATGTGCCGGAACAAAAACCGCGCGTCAACCACTCCCATGAGAGCGAGGAATCCCAGGACAATCGGCAATTCGAAAATCACGGCCAAACCTAAAATCACGGTGAGAAACAAGCTTGTGTATTCCGTGATCGTAATCACCGGCTGCAAGTTGGGACCGCCATATCCAATCAGGAATTCCAGGGCGACGGGATAGACAACTCGATAACCGAAATATCCTCCGCTCACAAAAAGGCCAACCGATAGAAACAGAAAGGGCAGAACGAATCGCTTCTCGTTGCGGTAGAGGCCGGGAGAGATAAACATCCAGAGTTGATAAAGGATGATCGGCGACGAAATAAAAATGGCCGTAATAAAAGCGATCTTGATGGAGTTATTGAAAGGATCAGTAGGATTAAGATAGGTGAGCTTATCGGGCCAGTGGTTTGCTCTCAAAGCCTGGCGAGCCGGCTCGGCCATCTTTTCGTAGATTCTCTCCGCAAAATACCAGCCGATTCCAAAGCAGACAGCCACGCTTGCCGCGGAAAAGATGATGCGCCGCCGCAATTCCTCCAGATGCTGGAGCAGGCTCATGGAGCCTAAGTGTCGTTTGTCTTGTTCTGTTTCCGTGTCAACGGCGGTGTCGGCCATCTTACTCCTGCGGGATGTTTTTGATGCGGTCGGTCAGGCGTTCGATAGCTCCGACAATCGTGTCGGTGGCTCCACCTGTAGAGGCTTTGGCCTGACCGTTCGAAACAATCTCTCCGGCGCCAATGGTCTTGGGCGGCTCGTCAAAATCGAGTTTGCGAATCTCGTCGTGAATCTGGTTCTGGAATTCGTTGCTGGCCCGCTTAAACTCTGCCATGAAACGTCCCACCGTGCGGGCAATCTCCGGCAGTCGCCTGGGGCCGAACAGCACCAGGGCCAGAATCGCCAGAAATACCATCTCTCCTGAGACGCCAAAGTTCATAACGTTTTTCCGCAGGAACATGATACAGCAGAGATTCGCCAAAAAACAGGAGCAGGACAAATCCGCAGGTCAATCACGCGAAAGATTTTTGAAATGCTTTTGAAGGAATCCATGGAAGATCGTTATCGTTGGGGGGAGATCATTAGGGAAAATCGAGAACACATTTGCCTTTTCTGTTTTCAAAACGCCGGCGCCGCAACACAGGCATTCCACCTTAACCCCGCAGGACAAAACAATACTATCGACAAGTAGATTGCAGGGAGCACACCTCAACGACCCGTGTGGCGGAGAATGGCCAGACGCAAAGGGCAGGCCACCCGGCCTAAATAGCGGTTATAACTGGAGCATGATTTTCGGGGGCTGGAAAAACACGAAAAAAGTGAAGTGGAATGATTTTTGCGTCTTTTGCAAGCCCAATAAAACAGCATAAATCATTTAAACCAAGCGACTTATTCCATTTCACTCTTCCGTCCAATGACGGTAATAAACGGGCAATTTTCACCGTCACAGCGTCATTCGAAATCAAGTGGAATCAATTTCCACTTCGTCTTATCCCTCGGCCACCCGCTCCTTGGGTTACCGATTTTGTCCCATTGCCGCCGAACGTTGTGCCATGACGCGACGCGCGTTGTCCGCCAATTCCTTGGCCTTGGGCAGCAGGTTCAAAGCGGAGACCACCTGCGGATCGGCTTCGGCCCTAACGCGCAAACCCTCTTCCTGGCCGAATTGGGCGATGAATATCTCGGTCTTGATATTCGACTTAATCCAGCTGATCTCTTCCTTCAATTCCGATTCGGTGTAGGGAATCTTCTCGGTGTCGAGGAACTTCCGGAAATCCTGCAATACCTGATCCGAAACATCGAAGCTCTTATCGACGTTGCGGCCCGACAGGTATTTGCGGGCGAAGTTGAAGAACGCGTATTTGATCAGCAGGGAATCGTCAAAGTGCGTGGTCTTGATTGCGGTAATTTTGACGTCCGGCGTAATGCCGCCGCCGCCGTAGACGGTACGCCCACTATCGGTGAGCTTTACCTCTTTGTTCGGGCCTTCCTGATCGTGATTGTAGTAATAGTCGTACAGGGAGACACCGTTGTAATCGCGCTGAATCAGGCGTCCGCTCGGTGTGTAGTACTTGGCCGTGGTTAAGGCGAGGCCGGTGTTCTCGGAAAGCGGAAATACCGTTTGGACCAAGCCCTTGCCAAACGTGGTTTCCCCAGCGATCAGCCCGCGATCATGATCCTGAATTGCGCCGGAAACGATCTCCGCAGCGGAAGCGGTTCCACGATTTACGAGAACGACCAGCGGATAATCCTTCCCGCCGTTTCCGTGGGACGCGTGGTACACCTTCTCCGGCGAGCTACGTCCTTTGTGAGAGACAACCACCTGGTTCTTCTTCAGGAATTTGTCTGCAACGCCGACACCCTCATTCAGCAGACCGCCCGGGTTTCCCCGCAGGTCGAGAATGAGCCCCTTCAACTCGCCAAACTGCTCGAGCGCCTCTTCTACTTCATGCTCGGTGGTCTCATTGAATCCGGAAACGTGCATGTATCCGATGCCGGGGCGTATCTCAAACTTCAAGTCCACACTGTTGCGCGGAATTTCGTCGCGGACCACCGTAAATTCCAGCGGCTTGTCAGCGCCTTCGCGCAGGATACTGATATGAACGGTGGTGCCTTTTGCACCTTTCAGCAGATCGGCTACATCCCCGGCGTTCAGGTTGTCTGTGGCTTTGCCGTCGACACCCACGATCACGTCGCCCGGCCGGATGCCGGCTTTGTACGCCGGAGTTCCCACGAAGGGCGCGAGTACGATGACCTTATTACTGCGTGGCGCAATCGTCATGCCCACGCCGTAGTACTTACCACGCTGCTCTTCGCGCAATGCCGAATACGATTTTGGATCGAAGAAATTGGAGTGCGGGTCGAGAACGTGAAGCATCCCCGGAATGGCCCCGTTGTAGATGGCCTTGTCGCCGTTCACCGGCTCCGCATAGTTCTGCTCAACAAGGTCGTAAATCTCGGAAAATTGCCGCAATCCGTCGCGGACATCGGACTCCGCGCCGGGACCGGAACTGATTCTTTGGGTGAAACCTACGCCGAACAATCCACAAAGAACGATAACGAGAAGGGCAGCAAAGAGAGAGCGACGAGAACTACGAGGCATTGAGCTTCCTTGGCCGCAGAGCTGATTTTCAGATTGCGGAAAATTTATCAAAGTATAACACTTTGTGCGCCCCGCCATTCACTCCCCACGCACGGCGACTTCGGGCATTCACCCTTCCTAAGATGCTCATTCCAGGGCTCCGGAAGCGTTTTTTTTATTGGCTCTGAGAGAGCGAGAGTGGGTCTGGCAAGATTTTGGTACAACCTTTGTGCCTCGTCGAAGGAGCCGAGCCAACGGTAACGAATAGCCACCCTTTGCTCCGAGCGCAAAACCAAGAGCGCGCTCTCCACAAGGATGGGGCACCCAATTTCCCGTGAGAACTAGCGGACCGAGGAAGCCCTGCTGACGGTGATCTGAACGACAGCTTTGCGTTTTGGATCGGCATGGCTGGAAGCAATCACATGATAGGCGCCTGGAGCCTGAGGGGCCACATAGACTGCGTTAGCTCGAACCTGGCTTCCCTGCATCGAAACTCCCTTCGAGGACACCTGCCCTCCGCGCGGCCCTTCTTCAATCGACCAAACGATCCCGGTGTCTTTCGAACCCTGCGAACCTTGCGAGCCTTGAACTTCCGCTTGTAGCTGGACCGTCGCTCCAGGCCGCGCTACCACTGCACTGGGAAAGACCAGAACTGTTACGTCCCCTTTGCCTCGAAATTGCAACCAGCCCCAAACCAGCGCAAAGGCAACTGCGCCGAACACAATGGTCCTCTTCAGCGGCTTGAAGTTGGCGGCAGGCTCACGAATTGGCGTATTGGGAGCCAAGCCCTGCAAGCCGTCGCCGCGGCCATCGAATGGCTCGGGCGTGTACGGAGATTTTGCCGCCGGTTCGTTCGAAGAAGTTGCGGCAGAAGGTGGCGTGCCGGTTACGCGTTTGACGATGGCCTCCTGGATCGCCGCAGCAACTGCGGCGGCCTGTGCTCCAGCCAGGCTCTCGCCGCAGGCGATGCACACCTTAGTCTGAATGGAATTGGAGAAACCGCACTTCGGGCAGGTGGTAAAGGCCAACTTGACCTCCGCTTGTCTTCTTGTCTTGTCTCAGGCTACCGTTCTCTTAAGCTGCCCGCATGCGGCATAGATATCGCGGCCTCGCGGACGACGAACATAAGCCGGAATTCCGGTCTGTGTAAGCAGTCGCTGGAATGCGCGTACTCGTTCTTCCGAAGGGGTCCCATACGAAATGCCCGGTCCCGGATTCAACGCGATGAGGTTCACCTTGCAGCGCAGGCCGCGCACCAACTCGGCCAGTTCGCGCGCATGATCCAATGCATCGTTCACACCATCGAGCAATACAAATTCAAAAGTGGTGCGCTCCCGGTTACGCAGTGGAAACTCCCTGGCCGCCTGCACCAACAGCTCAAGGTTCCACTTCCGATTGATGGGCATGATCTGATTGCGGATCTCGTTATTGGCAGCATTCAATGATATGGCCAGCTTGGGACGCACCTCTTCCCTGCCCAGATCGTAGATACGCGGCACGATCCCTGACGTTGAAACCGTCATTCTCGATTCCGGGAAGCCAACACCCTCAACCAACAAGCGCACCGCCTTGATGAAGTTGGCATAGTTCAAAAACGGTTCGCCCATTCCCATAAAAACCAAGTTGATTCGCTGCCGCTCCAGATCGACACCGCGATCATTCAACACGGCGGCCACCTGGCCAACGATCTCACCCGCATCGAGGTTGCGCTTAACGCCCATCAGCGCGGTGAGGCAAAACTGGCAGTTCACCGCGCAGCCTACCTGACTGGAAACACAAATCGTGGCCCTGGTCCATTCCCCATCGCCCGCGTCGCTGCCGTCACCAGCTTCTCCACCATCGCCTTCCGGCATCCACACGGTCTCGACGGTTTGCCCATCGCGCATCCGCATGAGATAACGAATGGTGCCGTCAACCGACTGGTAGCTTTTCTCGATTGCCGGCTGCCAGATCTCCAGTCCATCCCTTTGCAGCGCGAAGCGAAGGTCTTTTGGAATGGTGGAAACCGACTCAAGCGATTGGAGCCTTTCCTTATAAATTCCCTGAAATAGCTGCTTCGCCCGATACCCCGGCTGGCCATGCGCTTGTACAATAGCTGTAAGCTCTTGAAAATCAAGGCCTAAAAGTCCGGATTGTTGCTGGTCAGCCATGCATCCAATTGCCTAGACGAGATTTTACACTTTGCCTCCGGGAATCCACCCCTGGACATCCTAGCTCTAATAAGTTATTGATTTTAAAGCCACATATATTGTCCGTGGCGGCGATATCCGGTGTGTGAGAATCATTAATGACGATCAAAATGGAAACTTTAACGCCAAAACGCACCCTCAGCGAGCCCCGTAACATAAGGCGCGAAATTCTTCCCAATGGACTCATCCTCCTGACCGAGGAAATGTCCCATATCCGATCCATCTCTATCGGTATCTGGATGAAGAGCGGGTCGCGCGACGAATCGCCGGACCTGAATGGTATCTCCCATTTCACCGAGCACATGGTTTTCAAAGGCACCACATCACGCTCGGCCCAGCAGATTGCCCGGCAAGTCGATTCCATCGGCGGCAACATGGATGCGTTTACCGGCAAGGAGACCATTTGCTTCAACATCAAGGTCCTTGATGAGCACATGCCGGTCGCCATCGACATCGTGAGCGACCTCGTGCTGAACCCGGTCTTCGATCCCAAGGACATCGCGCGGGAAAAAGGCGTGATCCTTGAAGAAATCAAGATGGACGAAGACAATCCGGATTACCTGGTCCACGAAATCTTTACGCAGAATTTCTGGCAGGACCATCCGCTCGGCAAACCGATCCTTGGAACCAAAGATACGGTGCGCTCCTTCGAGCAGGATAAGCTCTTCAGCTTTTACCGTGAGCGGTTCGCGCCCAATAACATCATCATCTCTGCCGCCGGGAATCTGAGCCACGAACGCTTTGTGGACCTGATTAAAGCCCGCTTTGCCGATTTGAAGGCTGTTCCGAACGGGCATAAACAGCCCGCCCCAGCAGTTACACCAAGCATCATCACTCGAAACAAGAAATCGCTGGAGCAAGTGCAGCTTTGCATGGGTGTGCCTTCGCACCCGATCTCGCACGAAAAACGGTATGTCTCTTACATTCTGAACACGGTGCTGGGTGGAGGGATGAGTTCCCGGCTCTTCCAGAAGATTCGCGAGGAGCAGGGCCTTGTCTACGCCATCTATAGCGACCTAAATCCATATCGCGACACAGGCTGTATGTCGGTTTATGCGGGCACTTCGGTGGAATCCACGCGCAGCGTGGTCGAGTCGGTTCTGGCAGAATACCGGGAATTGAAGCAGGAGCCGATCTCCGACGACGAACTGCGCCGCGCCAAAGATCAACTTAAGGGCAATCTGATGTTAAGCCTGGAGTCGAGCACGTCGCGGATGTCCAATCTGGCACGCCAGGAGATGTATTTCAAAAGGTTTATGTCGCTGGACGACACCATCGATCAGATTGAGGCCGTAACATCGACCGAGATATCAGAGATGGCCAATCATCTATTTCAGACGGACAAGGTTGCCATTACCGCCCTGGGCAATCTCGAAGGACTCAAGCTGTCCCGCGATCAATTGAACTGCTAATCGAATCGGAAGCGGGCCGGATTTAAAGATAGACCGGCCCGCCGTTGCTCTTTGAAGTCACTGGCCTTACCGCTCGATCACATTTTCCAGAACTTGAAAGAATTCCGGGAACGAGATGCGCGCCGCATCCGCACCATGAATAGTACTCTCTCCTTCCGCGCCGAGCGCAGCCACGGAAAAAGCCATTGCGATGCGATGATCGCCGGTGGAGTCGATCTCCGCTCCCCGCAATTTCTGTTTGCCGGGAACGCGCAGCCCGTCTTCGCGCTCTTCGCACTGCGCACCCATGTTGCGCAGATTTTGAGCCACCACTGCAATCCGGTCCGATTCTTTGACCCGTAGCTCTTTGGCGTCGCGTATTTCGATGCCGTCTTCGGTGTAGGGAGCAATTGCTGCGAGCGCTGGTAGTTCGTCAATCAACGCCACAGACTGCCCTCCGGAGATGGTAGCTCCCTTCAAAGCTCCATACTCCACTTTCACCGTTCCCACCAATTCGCCGTGATGATCCTCAAGGTTGATCACAGAGATGCGAGCGCCAAGGCCCGTGAGAACATCCAGGAGAGAGGCACGCGTAGGGTTCAGGAGCAGACCTTCAATCACGAGATTGGAATCGGGAAACAAGGCGGCCGCACAGAGGAAAAACGATGCGGAGGAAATATCGCCAGGAACGGCAGCTTCAATCGCCTTCAATTTCTGCCCGCCACGGAGGGTCACCTTGTTGCGGCTGCGTGTAAGCTCGACTCCAAAGGCGCGCAACGCCTGTTCGGAGTGATCGCGCGTCCGGAAGGGCTCCTCAACGGATGTCTCACCCTCCGCAAACAACCCGGCAAACAACACTGACGACTTTACCTGCGCGCTGGCAACCGGCGTCACGTATTCAATGCCCTTGAGCCGGCCTCCACGAATCTTAAGCGGAGGCCGGTCGCCATTGGAGCCGTTGATTTCGGCACCCATCTGCCGGAGGGGAGTCATGATCCTGGCCATCGGCCGGCGGGAAAGAGATTCGTCGCCGTGAAGTTCACACGCAAAGTCATGGCCGGCTAGAATGCCCGACATCATGCGGATGGTTGAACCGGAGTTTCCACAGTCGAGGCTTTCCGTGGGACGCTGCAAACGTTCGCGGCCATGAATTTCAATCGTGCCGTCCGCCAGCTTTTTCACTTCGCAACCAAGCTGCTGCACGCAGCTCAAGGTGCTGGCGCAATCGGCTCCGGTGGAAAAATTCGACAGCCGGGTCGTGCCTTCGGCGATCGCGCCTAGCATTGCATAACGGTGCGAGATCGACTTGTCTCCGGGGAGCCGAATCGATCCCAAAATATTCTTTGCGGGGCGAATAATCACCTGTTCTTACTCCCTAAAAATTCAAAATTAGTTGCCCTGAAAACTACGCCAATATGAAGAAATTTCCTTACGAGGGTACCTATGCGAAGGAAAACTTCCAATTCAGAAAATCATCTCATTACCTGGGCATATAGGCTGAAAGCCCTTGCCTACTGAGCAGAATGATCTGGGACCGCAAATGCTCGAATTCTCTCCAGACTCCTCCATTCCTCAGTTTCAGATACAGGTTGTGCAGTCATGCTTATCCGGCTTGCAACTCTTTCGGTTTTCCTCGTTGCGATTAGCCTCTCTTCCCAGGCCCAGCGAGACTTGTTCAACCAACATCAAACCGGCCTCGCCATGGGAGACGGCTACACCACCGTGACCGGAACTGTGCGTACCATTGATGATAAACCACTGAAAGACGTACGCGTCGAACTGCATGACAACAACGGAATGACGGTGGGGTCCGCCTACACCAATGTGTCGGGGGGGTTTGAGTTTTCTCAAGTGCGCGCAGCGTCCTATCGCATTGTGGCGTCGCTCGGCCTTGCGGAAGCCCAGGACACGGTCGACGCAACCCATTCGCAGGAGACAGTGCGTCTACGCTTGCCGGTAACTTCCAAGCCAAACGATGGAATCGGCAACAACAGCGTCTCCGTGGCCCAGTTCAAGGTGCCGGAAGCGGCGCGCACGGAATACATCAAAGCCAGAGACGCGAGCGCAGCCCAAAAGCCGACCGAAGCCCAAAAGCATCTAGTAAAGGCCCTGACGATTTATCCGAATTATGCCGAGGCGCTCACGCTGCGAGGCCTCCTCAAGCTCGATAACCGAGATCTCGCCGGCGCGGTCGACGATCTGGACAAAGCGGTGCAGTGCGATGGCAACTACGCCCTGGCTTATCTCGTGATGGGTTCGGTGCTGAACCTCGAATCCAAGTTCGACGACGCAATACGCGCTCTGGAACGAGGCCAAACTCTGGCGCCAAACTCCTGGCAAGCTTATTTCGAAATGGGCAAGGCCCTCATGGGCAAGGCGCAATATCCGAGAGCTTTACAGCAATTCGACGGAGCTTTAAGCATTGTCGCCGATAAATATCCTTCCATTCATCTGTATAAAGCCAATGCCATGGTGGAAATGAACGACCTTCCCGGAGCCGCCTCGGAATTGCAGGCCTATCTGGAGAAGGACCCCAAAGGGCCCAACGTCGAAGAAGCGCGCCGAATGCTGGAGCAGGTCCGCAACAAGCAGGAAGAAGCGAAGGCAAGGTAGTTCATTCGATAAAAGCAACCGAGGACGAGGCAGGGATTGCGCCGGCAAGCGGCCAATCCTTTGTTCCGTCTGCTCCGTCCTCACGTTCTCTAGATTAGCGGCGGATTAATTCTCGATCTTATGTGGAGGTAAGACGGGAGCTGGAGCAACCGGTGTAAATGGCTCCTCTGGAACCACGATCCAAGCCACGAGATAGCCTAAAAGGCCAACGCCACCAGCTAAAAGGCACATCAGCCATACAATGCGAATCAGGGTCGGATCGAGATCAAGATATTCTGCGATGCCTGCGCACACGCCAGCCACTTTCCGACCCTGGCGAGGGCGCATCAGTCGTTTCCGGGCCGTCCGGCCTTCCACACGCGTGCCGCAATAGGCACACAAACTGGCGTCATCCTGGATGACCTTGCCACAACCATTGCAATACATAGCGCCTCCTCACTACTTGACTGCTTGCTGCTCCTTTAGTCCTTGCTTCTTGCCTTTTGTGGACATTCAAACGATTTGGCGATTGCCGCCGACTTACTTCCTTAATTCCAGATTACCCGCACCCAAATGAGCGCGCAATGAATATTTCCCCTGCCCCGACCATTTGAAAGAACGAAATAAACCACCCTTGGAGATGGAGGCATCGAATGCGGGCGCCTCGATATTCCCAGCGCTTACCGAACCTTCAGCTCTCGCATACTCGGCTGCGTCGCCCACGGCCACTTCCACGTTGCCTGCGTGGCTTTCAATATCCTTGTTGCCAACGATGTGATCGATCTTCAAGTTACCCGCAGTCAAGCGAATCGTGAGATCGGATGCCGCTGGAACTTCAATCACCGCGTGAAAGTTATCGTTGGGAGTTTGTGTAACGGCCAAATCAGCGTGTGAGCCGTTGGTATTCAGCGCGGCCTTCGCACTACCAACGTTGCCGCCAAAGCTGACCTTGATGCGATTTCCATCCGCGGCCCGTATTTCGTAGTCGCCGCCTTCAAGCTTCACTTCGATGCGGCCGCCAGACACAAAGGGCTTCTCCGTGACACTGACGGGAGAGTTCGCAAACAGGCTGACCACCGAAACCACCGCGAGAATAGTGAGGGCCACCACTCTGTAATGAACTTTCATATTTTCCTTCCAAAGCACTCGTAAGCGAAATTGGGAAACCACGTTCTACCAGGTTCTACGAATTCAGGGCGACAAAAGTTCATCCACTTATTCGTTAAGGCTGTCATGGGGTCCGAAGCCGACAGGAGCCTCGTACGATTTGCTTCTAGCGGCCCTGGTAGGGCCTGCTTAGATATCTACGGGCGGTTTCGGCTTCGCCGGTCGAGCCGTCCAGGGCTATAGCGGCACGGTATTCCTTCAGGGCTTCATCCCTGCGGGTCAGTAGGTCGGAGACCTCTCCCGCCCCCACCAGAGCCCTCTGGCGAAGCTCCTGGTTGCGGCTACTGCCCCTTCCGGCGAGTTCGTACGCTTGTAGCGATTCCGCGTACTGGCTTTGCCCGCGCAGGGCTTCCGCAAAAGCATATTCTCCCAATTCCACATGGGCATTGGGATAACGGCCTTCCTTGCAGCCATCCAGAAGGCGGCGAAAAGCGGCAACCGCCGCCGGTCCCTTACCCGCGTCTTTCATCAGGTTGGCTTCCTCCAATGCGAAGAGGAAGTTTCGCGGATGAGCCTGCACCAACGTATCCACCACCTTCACCGCATCGTCAAACCTCTGCTCGCGCCGCAGGAGCAGCGCCAAAGTCACCTTGGCATCCACACCCGATTCACTACCTTCGCTTCCCGCTTGAAAGAGATAATCGAGCCCTTTCTTCTTGTCTCCACGGATTCCCGTAGCTCCGGCCATGATCTTGATCGGCAGGGGAAGGCTGCCGATCACATAGTTATGGGCCCCAACGATGGTCTTGGCATCCGAAAAATCCGGCTGCAGTTTCAAAACCTGCTCATGATCGCCACGCGCCGCAAGGGCGGCGCGAAGCGCTGAGAACCAGGCATGCTCCACCAACCCGTCGTAGGTGGAAATCAATCCTCTGGTGACTCCTCGCGCATAAAGCGCTTTGGTGTCTTTCGGAGCCGACCTAAGCTTTTTTTCTGAAAGCTCCAGCGCTTTCGCGGACAGATCCTTGATCCTCTGCCGAACATCGTTGTCCACAGGCACTTTCCGTCCGCTCAGGAAACGTTCCTGGGTGTACAAGCTGGTATCAAGTGCATCGTACTCGTAGAGCACCTTAAACAACACGGCTTCGAGCAGATGGTTGGCAGCGGTGGGATCATCGGGACGCACCTCTGCGGCTTTCTGAAAGGCATCGATCGCTTCGTCGTACTCCAGGTTATAGAAATGATCGTGACCGGAGCGGCTCAGGGCGTCAAAATCCGAGGGTTTTGCCGGAGTGTCCCCCGCCAAGGCGGGATTGACGCAAAAGAACGCGAGGGCTGTGACCAAAATGAGCATGGGGTCGGACAGGTGGGCCTAGTTACCCTAATAAGGTGTCACCTGTGCATGAATGGGGAAGTTTACCCGATTTCCCAACCAGAGCGGAACTTGTACAAAAGATGCTACGCGAGACGAGGCAAACAATGAACGAGCCGCTAATGCCGGAAAAAGAATTCTATTCCGAAACGGAAGCCGCCGGCTTTCTGAATATCTCTATTACACGCTTGTATTCGCTGCTAGACGAGCACGTCTTCAACGACGGTTCTACGCGCCCCGCGGAGCTCACGTTTCGCGAGTCCGATCTGATCCTTCTGGGCTTTTGGAACCAATCAAGAGGGAACGACAAAGTCGTTCGAATGCCAAGGAGGAACTAAGGCAGGAACCCCATTACTTGCTCACAACCGCGCCTCGTATCACGAGGCATTTCCGTTGCAGATCCTCGAGGCAATCCCCGTCAGGTAACCTCCGCCTCAAGCATCTGAGCTCGCAACAGAAGCTTTTACAACGTAATAATTTCTCCCGGCTTGCTGAGACCTTCATCCTTATTCACTAAGCCACTCTGTACAAAGGACTTAAAGACTTAAGCGTTTTGGCACTCGGTGTGCTTTTTGTCCTGAAACCGAGGCTTTTCACCCAATGGCGCACACGGCGCGAAACTACAACGACGGGCAGGAGTTCTGGAAGCCCGCGATCCCGGAGCAACGGGAGACGCTCCATGCTGAACTGGCCGATCAGATGTGTGAGCGCTGCCACACGGGCCTGATCTCCGGATCACGTTATTGCTATGTTTGTGGGGCAGATCGCCATGTCAACCTCGCCGACGCTCCAGAGAAGAGCATTCGCGAGTGGCTCGATTTTCGCGTCCTGCGAGACATATTGGGGCAGACCAATGCATCAATGGTGGCGCTGTTTCTTGGCATTGCGTGCACCGTTGCCGCAGCCACAACCGGACTGATTTATAGGGCAACCACGCTCCTGGATTGGCAAGCTGTGCAACTGTGGCGAATTCAGTGGCTCTTGGCTGCGCTGGCAGTTTTTGCCGCAGGGTTATTGCTTCGCAAGAAGTAAAGCCCGAATCACAGATCGGCAAGAGAAGGGCGACGTAGCGCAGTGCGTCGCCCTTTATTTCTTGGCCTGATGGCAAGGCGCGGCGGGTTTTTGCAGCGGTTCGATCGTCATTCAACCCACACGATACAACGACCTCGTTGGCGATTGCCAACCGGCTTTCCGGTATGCTAACTTCGTCTCGTACCTCGCAGTTCCCGCCTAGAATCAATCGGGAACTTTACTCACGTTCTTCCTCGCAGAGATCGTGGATGGAGGAAATGCGGGCACACTTGGGGTGTGCTTGAAATTTCCTAAATCCGATGCCCACCCCACACATTCGAGGAGGATGAATGCAGTTCAAGAAAATTACACCGAACCTGGTAGTCAAAGATGTCGGCGCAAGCTTGAAATTCTACGAAGGCATTCTGGGAATGAAGCGCCAGATCCTGGTTCCCGACGAGCCGCCCTTTGTTTTCGCCTCAGTTACCACCGGCGATGTAGAGATATTTTTCAACCAGCAAGAAGCCGTTACAGCGGAACATCCGGCCTCGGCTCTTGGAAAAGCCGGTTGGGCTTCCAGCATGTATGTTGAGGTGGAAGGGCTCACGCAGCTTCATCAAAAGATACAGCAAGCGGGAGTTGCGGTTGCCATGCCAATGCGGGAGACCTTCTACGGCATGCAGGAGTTTGCGATTTCCGATCCTGATGGATTTATCCTCATCTTCGCGGAGCGAAAACAGTAACCGCGCAAGTGTAATCAGGCTGCTTGCAATCCAACGTCGTAAGAATAAAGGGCCTCATCGGGAGGCCCTTTATCAGCTTATCAACCTATCAGTGGCATTTGGCTTTGGCTTTGGCTTTTGGCCTATTAGTCACTAGTCATGAGTCTTCAGTCTTTCGGTTTAAGACGGCCGCATCATCTTCAAAAGCCCCGCACCCAAGGAAGCCAAGCCACAAAGCGCGAGCAAAGGTAAAGGCGTGGCGGTATGGGGCAGTTCCTGGGGCGGAGGCGGTGGAGGCTGAGCCTCGGCTACCTGTTCGCCCTCAATCGAGCCCGTCACATGGACAGCGGCAGTCGTCGTATCCGATCCTCCGCAAACGTTCGAGGCCGTGAGTTTGTAGGTTTGCGTCTCATTGACCGGCCCAGCAGTGGATTGTTGTGGCGCCGCCTGCACCGTCTGGCTTCCGCTGTTCCCGCTTACACTTCCAATGGGATCAATGCGCACCGAGTCAGCATTGGTTGCGGTCCAACTCAAATTAGCAGAATCCTGCTGCTGTACCTTGTCACCGACTTTGACGTACTTAAGCTCCTGCGCGGAAGGCGACAGAGATGCATGCACGGTACTATCAACATTGACGGTAGCGTCGGAGGTGACGACGCCTCCAGGTCCAGCCGCCCGAAACTCATACTTTGTCGTCTGGTGAGGCTGAACTTTAAGCTCTCCCGCAGCCGACTTGGCAAGGGTCTCATTGTTGGCAATGACGGTGGTCGTGGTTGCGCCATCGGAGGACCATGTGAGCTGCGCCGGTTCATTGCACTTGACCGTCCCATGATCCGCCGCAAGTTTGCCGGTTACGGGAGCCACAGCAATCGTCGCTGAGGCAGTACCTGCCTCGAACCGTTTCAAGGATGCGATTTTCTTTCCATTCGACCAGTCTTTGTAGACAAAGTGCGGGTCTTTTCCATCTCCTTTTACATACACGATCAGGCGCTTGTTTTCTTTTACATCGATCGGGCCCGACCAAATTGGCGTGTCCGTCTTCCTCCGCACGATCGCGAGTTGGTGAGTGCCGGCTGGAACAATCAGGCGTTGTGTGGCCATGAAATTGTTGTTCATCTCATCGGCATGGCCCACGAAGAATTCCGGAGTTGTGCCGTTGAGAAATACCAGCGAGTTTCCGGGTACGCCTTCAATTTGAATGCGCCCCCACGGACCGGACACCGGACCGCCCATTGGCTTTAAATGGGCCGTAATCTTTTTTCTCTCACCCGCGGCCACGGTCACAGTCTCGGTCATGGGCTCGTAACCGTAGTTGTAGACAACTACCGTATGCTCTCCCGGTACGAGGTGCAAAGAGCTGCTGCGGTGCTTCGCGGGCTTTCCATCTACCCAGATGTATGCCTCCTCAGGAAGCACACTGACATACACGGTGCCCTTCTTACCCGCGGTCTTATCTTCTCTCTCTTCAATATCCTTGGACTTGTTCTCATCCGTGGTTTTCGCGGTGTCTTGATCTTTATTTTTGGCCGTATCTCCGCTCTTCGCAGTGTCTTGAGCGGGTTCTTGCGCGGTGAATGGAACGGCGCATGCGACGACCAGGATGGCGATCGCAAAGAAACGCCGCCGAAATTTGATGTTCATATTTCCTCCTTTCTCCTCTATAAGGTTGCCCAGGATCGGAACCGAGGCGGACCAATCCTTCTCTTGCATAGGCGTTGTTGGAGCGATGGTTGTTTAGATGAAAGGCAACCTGCAGAAGCGGACCCGTAATTTTTCTAGGCGCGGCTAACTGTTTTCAGAGCAGGTTTTCCATAGGCTTTGAGGCGGCTTTGCTTTTTGAGGCGGCAAGCCTGGTGGAGCAGAAACGGGGCCGGGAGAGCACCGCTGCTACTCAATTCCTGAATACGATTATGCCGGAATCCGGGCTAGGGCTTATCGGGAGCAGGACGAGGCGTCTGGCCAGGGCTTTCGGACACGACTGTAATCGAACGGGCTGTATATTCCGTGCTCTCAAAGCTGGCGTCAATTCGCACCTGAACGCCCACTCCGAGCTTGCTTTTCTCAGGCATCTTCGCAGGATCGAAATGAAGCTCATAATTCTTATCGTCGGTGGCGTTCTGTAGCGCCACGACGCCCCGGTGGAGATCGAGGAAGGTGATCTTGCCGGCGAAAATGAATGACGTTCCCGGACGGGCCAGAATATCGATTTCGCGCGCCAATCCGCGATTCGAGCGGTCCGGTGAAAAAACGACATGTACAAGAGAGCCTTTCTGAATGTCGTCCACAGAAGCTTTTGCGCCATCACGGAGTATCCGGGTTTCTCCATTCATGCTGAATTGCACTGGAGTCGAGCTCATGCGGTCGTTGAGCGTGATTCGTTCGCGGTCGGAATCGATATCCAGCACCAGCCCGGCAGCGTCGGCTGGAGAACCGCCGCTTTCCAGACGGATGCTGCGGGCAAAAACCTTGTGGTTGATGCCGTCAAGCATCGTATCGACATAAACGCGCTCACCCGGCTTCAACGCCAGTTGGGTCGTTTCCGTACCCTTGCGAAAGATGTGGGTACGCTCATCGAAGCTGATTCTCCAATGCCCACCGCCGAAGATCGCCAAGGTCAACTTGTTGCGGATATGATCGACACTGGTCAGCGATCCCCCAACAACGGTAGTTACCCCCTCCGGAATCGGGGGCGGATCGAGAATGGGATCGTGTCCATCAGTGCTCAGAGCGCCGGATGCGGTCGCCGAGCTATCGAATATCTCCGTCTTCGGCTGCTGAGGCTCAGCCGAGGCGCTGGCCGGAAGCGCCTGCGGGGCTACCGGGGTTGCCTTTGCGCCCGGGTCCGATTGAGCACGAAGCAAAGAGGCGGATAACAGCGCGAATAAAACGAGCGAAAGCGAGAAAATCCTCATAGCACCGATGTTGGGTAACTCCGGAATAGTTGGATGCCGTGAGCGGGATTCCAGATGTCATTCAGGAGCTCAGGTCAACCTCGTTTGATGACAAGCCATCCAATGCCAAAGCGGAGCTTGCGCCCCGATCTTTAAACCGTAAACCGATCTACCAGTCTATAAGACCGGATCGGATTGCGGGGATCAGCGGCTGGAGCTCCCATTCACGGACGACAGGTGGCTGCCATTACCTTCAAAAAACAAATTCGCCTTCTGCCGCTAGCGGTCGCACTCTTGTGTTCCGCGCAACTGCTCGCCTACCAGAGCCGCCAGGCTCGCATTCCACTGCCCGCGAAGAGCCGCTACACTCCGGTCCAACAATTGAATCGCGATGGAGTCCAGGCCCTCAAGAAGCACAATGTCGATCGGGCCAAGAGGCTCTTTTACAAAGCCTACCTTATCGATCCGGACGATCCGTTTACGCTCAATAATCTCGGTTACGTCGCGGAGCTTGAGGGAGACATCGAGCGCGCTCAGCGCTATTACGAACAAGCTCAAGCCAACGCTTCCGAAGCAGTGGTGGATAAATCCACCGAGGCGGCGATCGTAGGGAAATCCATGACCAGCACTTCGGCGCGCAACGCCGAGGGGCCGATGAAGGTCAATGAGATGAACACCGAAGCGCTCCGGCTGCTCAAGCTGGACCGCGCGCCGGAGGCCGACCTTCTTCTACAAAAGGCACTCAAGCTCGATGCGAAGAATCCATTCACGCTCAATAATATGGGCTATGCGAAGGAAAAAGAAGGCGAGCTTGAAGATGCAGTCAAATTCTACGATCAGGCCGGCCAAACCGGGTCGCGTGAACTAGTGGTTGTAACCATCAATAAGGACTGGCGCGGCAAGCCGATTTCCGAAATAGCCGCCCGCAACTCAGAGAAAACCCGGCAGGAACTGGAGCGATCCGAGGAAACCGAGGCCAAGGTAAAGCGGCTAAACCTGCGCGGCGTCTCCGCCATCAATCGAAATGAGCGGGCGGCCGCTCGCAGCTACTTTGAGCAGGCATACAAGCTCGATGCCGAGAATGCGTTTGCATTGAATAACATGGGTTATCTGGCCGAACTAGAGGGCGACAAGGAGACCGCCCAGGCATACTACGACGAAGCCCGCGTAGCTGAAAGGGCCGATAAGAAAGTGGAGGTATCGACGCGTCCCGAAGCGGAAGGCAGACCCTTGGAGCAGGTGGCCAAGCAAAGCACCAGCGAGGTAGAAGAAAGAATGCAGGCCGATGCGGAAAACAGGAAACGCACCGGCGGACCACCAGCTTTACGAACTCGCGACAATCGCATCATCATCGACAAAGTAGCTCCGAAGAAGCAGGAGCCCAAGCCCCCGGCCCAGAATCAGGCTTCTCCCGAAGAGAACCAGAAGGACCAAGAGAAAGAGCCGGAAAAGGGGAATGAGGAAAATAAGCAGCCTGATCCGACCAACCAGCCTGACCGGGAGAAGCCGCCGAAGCTTTGAATCAGGGCTTTTGGAAACGCTTGGCCACAATCCAAAAGCCCCAAAGTGCTAGCTAGAGCCCTTTCTTCGCCCTTGCGGCGTTGACTTTGCCCATCACCTCATGGATGTAGGCTCTGGCATCGCCCCTGGTTTTGACACCGTGGAAGCGCGCCAAGGTGGCTGCCTTTTCCGCTGGAGTAGCGGAAAGTTCGCTGTCCGCTTTGAGGACTATGCCCAGGAAGCCGGTCAGCGTGCTGCCGTCGGGGACAGGTTCGCGTTCCCGCGCGGCCCGTTCCACGTCCGAGAGAACAGGCTTTTGAGGTTGCGGCGCAGGAGGATTCAGGTTCGCTGGACAATCCGTTCTGAGCGGAATCGACGGAACGGGCAGGTTTTTCATCACATTGGCGACACGGTCCCTCTCGGTAAGGTGGGGCAGGTTGAACAACTTTTCCAAAGTCGCCAGAACCGATGAATGATCGTAAATGGTGTGATCGACGCCCTTCGCCAACAATGGAGAAATAATCACCGCCGGCACACGGACTCCATATTGCGCAAAGTTAAACTTGAATTCACTGAGATCGTCGGAAGAGCCGTCATTCGGCGGCTGCGCGGGACCCGGCGCATAGTGGTCGTAGAATCCGCCATGCTCGTCGTAGGTAATGATCAGGACGCTCGACGGCCATAGCGGCGAATTACGGATAATTCCATAGACCTTCGCGAGCAAGCCTTCGCCACCGCCCACGCCATCCATGGGGTGTTGGGAGGTCCCGCCGTCATAACTTCCGTTTATGATGTCGCCATAGTTCGGCTCGATGAATGTGTATTGATAGGGATAGGATGTGGATTTCACGTCCTTTTCCAGCGATGAAAGGTGGTGCACATCAAGAATGCTGAGATTCTTGATCGACGTCACCTGTGGAACGCTGCCTTCCAGGGGGCCATCGAAATCCTGATACAGGCCCCAAGTGATTCCCGCTGCGGTCATTGCATCGAAGATGGAACCGTGCGGATATACAAATCCACCGATCGTCTCCCAGTGTGCCATTTCTTCAGTGGTCGGACTATGATCCAGGCCGTTGGAAGAGGCTCCGTGGAGGAAAAAGCGATTGGGCCACGTCGGACCTGGAAGGGATGAGAACCACTGATCGCAGACCACGAACTGGGTGGCGAGTTGGTACAACACGGGCAATTGCTGTTGTGTGTCGAAACATTTCATAATGTCGCCGATATCGGCTTGCGATGGCGTTGGGCCCTCCGTCGTCGTGGTGGCATAGTTGGATGCGAAGCCCGAACCAGTAATCGTTGGGTATCGCCCATGAGGCGGATAGACCGCGCCCCGCCCGGCAAGTTGCTCCAGAACGTCAGTAAATTCGTGCCCGGGATCGGTGGGCATGCTGCCGGGTGCGTTCCCCTGGACGTGGTAGGAAACACCGTTGTAGGCATTGGCATTGCCCTTGTTGGCCACCTTCAGGCCCGGAATACCGGAAAGCGCCAGCATGTTATCGAAGGAATGGTTTTCCAACATTAAGACAAAAACATGTTGAAAGGGGAAGACCGGCCGGATGTTGGCCAGCTTGAGATTCAAGCTGTCAGTGGCTCCGGACATCACAAACGTGTAGATCTTGTCCTGGACCGTTCGCACGAGCCTAGGTATCTGGGTGCTGAAGATGGAATCGCCGCCGATCCACCAGTTATTGTCCTGCTCAACATCGTGTCCCTGGGCAAGAAAGATCTGGGCCGAGCCCCCGAACCGGAAAGAAAGAATTACCGCAAACATGAAATTCAATTTGTCCGGGATGCCTGCAAGGTTGATGGGAATGTCGTCCTGAATGGGGGTGGTGGCCGTCACCGGGGCCCACTCCTTGGCGATGCCGCCACATTGAGTGTTAAACGCCGCAGCAACGCTTGCGCTACCTTCGCGTCCAGCGTTGAGGGTGATCGTGTAGACCCGTTCGGACAAACTGATGGTGGGTGGAACCTCGGAAGGCTGGCCGTCAGTAATGACGAGTGATCCGGCCACATAAGCAATGCCGGTAATTTGTTCGGATTCATCATTGATGGTGACAACATTGTCGCGGAGTGTGGGGGACATTGTGTTGATCCTTTTAGGGATTTCAGGTTAAACGTTCAGGCTCCGAGTCGCAATGCCATGTTGGCTCGGACTGATTTATGAACTTCGTGGAAGAAAGCTGCGGATCGTGGAACTTGTCTGGTCCGCGCCCCTGCAAGCGCGGACCAACAGTTTCAAAAAGAGCTGCGCGCGGGTGATTCACGGCACTAGCTAAAGGCTGTTGCAAAACCTCGACTCCAGGCTCCGGTGTAACTTCGGGGGTGTCGGTAGTATCAGGAGTGCTCTGGAATGGCTCCTGAACCTGCGCGGGAGCGGGAACCGGGAAAACCGGGGGACAGCCGGGACGTTTTCTATCTTTATGTCTTTTAGAAATGACTGGCCGATGTACTTCGCCAAAATAGGGAAAACATTCCATCTGTCCCGATTTTCAACAAGCACTGGAGCGGCAAGCCGATTTCCTGGAGTAGGCGGCAAAGCACCAGCAAGGTAGAAGAAAGAATGCAAGCCGATGCGGAAAACAGGAAACGCACCGCCGGGCCACCAGCCTTGAGAACCCGCGACAATCGCATCATCATCGACAAAGCAGCTCCGAAGAAGCAGGATACCAAGCCTCCAAACCAGAATCAGGCTTCTCCCGAAGAGAACCAGAAGGACCAAGAGAAAGAACTGGAAAAGGGGCACGAGGAAAACAAGCAGCCTGATCAGCCAAACCAGCCTGATCGGGAGAAGCCGCCGAAACTTTGAATCGGGACTCTTGGAAACGCTTGGGGTTTTGACGATAGGTTTCTTGGTAAAGCTGTTTTGGAAAGCGGTTACAGTCAATATTTCATAAATCTAAATCTTCCGATAGTAAACCGCAACTGCCTGGAGAGTGTGCAGAGTTTTCAGCTTCGGTGTGTCCAAAAGTGACGATTGCGGGTTAATTGAAATAGAGATTCATTTTGTTCAGCTTTTAACCTGAGATGCGAATTTCCTTGGTAATGGCAGGGCTAGAATGTTTGCGGATCGTACCAACGATCCCGAAATACATACCCAGGGAGGCACGCAAATGCAAGAAACGCAAGAATCCATAGTTTTATCACGCAAGCTGGTCTTGAGCCAGGAGACCATTCGAAAGATGACTCCGGATGGCTTCCCACCGTTCCCCCCGTCCGATCCACTCCCCCCTTCAACGATTAAGTGCGTACCGCATACGATCAATCCACTCGTGTGCCTCGCAGCTAACTAGAACTTGATTCTGACCCCGCTTCCTTATGGCAGATCGTTGCCCGAAGTTTCATATTGGATTTGTGAAAAAATTGTCAGTAAGGTCTGTCGGACTTTGCGGTCGACGATTCAATTCATGGGAAGCGGGACAGATGCGCTCTATTGGCTAATAGCAGCTATCCTTTGAAGGCCAACCGGCTTCCGGAGAAGATCGCTCACGAGAATTTAGTTCGTGAGTAAGTTCTAATTCACCGGAACACCTACTCGTAGTCCCTGATTGGACTGCCAACCGTTCCAACCTTGCATTCAGCATAGGCAGATTTGCCGGCCTCTAAGCAAAGACTCCTTCACTATTTTTCCTAAACGCGAGTGTCTATCCGAGATAGATAATGACATTTTCGTCAGCAACAACAGCGGGCGGGCGCTCTATTGAAACCGGTGATTCTCACTGTCACATTTTACCTACAGTCCCTGTCCCAATCCCTTATGACACAAAAGCTTGCGAGCTCTTCATCAACGAGTCATCAGTGATCTGCTCATCGAATCAACCGCTCTGTCGTTGGGCTGTTCTATGATTACGGTCAATCGCCGTGATCTTCAGTCGTATTCCTAGTCTCATCGTCACACAACTGACCTAAAAACTTTTTAATATTATGGATTAACCCATTTCTGCCAGGGCACTCCACAACTTCGGCTTCCCAGCCCCAGTCTCAACCTGCGTGTTGCCATGATAGACTGATGTGCGCGCGGAACCAAAAATGGAGTCTCTGCAAGGAACGGAATGCGAATATACCTCGTTAGTTTTATTGGCATTGGATTACTCCTGTTTTCAATTACGGCTGTCGCTCAACTAAACCATGACGCCGAAAAGGGCGCTGGCAACCAAGAGATCTGTCTAGCGGATCCGCCGGTCAATGTACCGACCCGAAAAGTCATTCAGATCAACGATCACCTCACCGCTTTCTATGATGGCCGTAACACGTTACGCATATCGCCCGAACCGAACTGGGTAGACGACGCGGCTGATAAGCTCGGCGTAGCAACCTACGCGATCCATCAAGGTCACGATGCCATAGTTTTCGACACCTTCCCAACTCTCGATCAGGCAGCGTGGCAGAGAAGCACGCTCGAGGCAATGGGGATCACGCATTTTACTGTTGTAACTAGCCATTGGCACAATGATCACATCGCGGGCAATGCAGTCTATGCAGACAGCAACATTATCATGACAGCAAGAGGGCTCGAGATCATGACCAATCTCAAGGACGAGCTTCAAACAGGCACGACCTTGTTCGGCCCGCCAGCGATTAACCCAGTGATCTTGCCCACACAGACCTATGTGGGCTCGCAAGTTCTTTATGTCGGCAGCATCCGCCTAGAACTTCACCAGATCAACATCCACAGCCCCGATGAGACCGTAATCGTCATCCCCGGCGATCGTCTCCTTCTCTCCGGCGACACCACCGAGGACACCGAAACCTTTATGGTCGAGTTCGCCGATCTGAAAGTACATGCTGCCAACCTGAAGGCAATGGAAATGTGGCAGGACTTCGATCACATCTTACCGAATCATGGGGACCCGAAGCGGATCGAAGCGGGCGGCTACGAGAAGTCCTTCATCGACGCTACGGGTACGTACATTACGAACATGATCAACGGCGCCAAGAAGAAAGATTTCATTGACCAGCCTCTCGAGGAGTTTGCCGGCAAAGCCCTGCGGCGTTGCGATGTCAGCCTCTTCGAGCCGTATCGCCAAGTTCACGAAGCTAATAAGGCCGGGGTGCTGCCTGTCTGGGGTAAGAACTAGAAACACAGCACTCTAATGGCAGTTCAAGCTCGACGCCGAAGTTCAGTCTTCGCAGCTCCGCGCTGAATCCCGCTGTCACGGACCCTCCGTGGCAGCGGCAGAAGCGCATCTTTGCATTCGTGTACTGGTTCCGCTGTTGTGGCCGATCTTGAGGCCTATCATCGCTGGATTGGTGCCGGTTATGTTCGCGCCGTGCACGCTTGCGGCCGGATCGATGCCGCCAGTATTCATAACTCAATTTTCGGATTCCTTTGCCGCTTCCTACGCAGGCGCGGCAACCGCTCCAACCATCTGGTGCTCGCGGCTCGCAATCCCAGTGCCGAGCTGGGGATACAGTCTCATTGGAATCTGATGCAAAGCAAATGCTTTCTTACACGCATCGTAGGGCGATAGACCGGTGCTCAAAAGCATGTAGAATGCCTTTATCCACTGCGCGATCATCTTGGGGTCGACCGGCTCAAGAGCAAAAATCACACTGGTAATAGGGAGGAGCTTAACGACGAGCGCCAACCTCTCGTTGTTTGCTAGGACCACTAAGCGTGCGCCGCAACGACGTACTAGATCACCAAACATCTCTGCGCTCATGGATTCGCGTTTTGGCGATGCATTCTTCTTTGTCTCAGGGTCGACAGCACTAAAAATCAGATCCCCGGTTGTCGGACAAACGTACATGGCCACGTGGATAATGTCGAATTTCTTGGTCTCCAGGAGTAGGCGCACGTCCTCAGATGTGGTAACCACTGCATGGTTCGCTTGATCAGGAAATGCGCTCAGAATGCGTTGGATGTCATCACTAATCAGCTCTTGAAACTGATGGCTCGAAACGCAGATAACGCGAGGATTGGGAGTTGGCGGGAAACATGGGACAGGCCAGGAGTTGTAGCAGACGCGGAAATCGTCTCTTTCTGCCGCAAATATCGAGATTCAAATGCTCTCACCTTTGACGCGAGCGAATCAAAGTCAACAACTGGCAGCCGTGATCCAAGGGCTTGCTGTAATCGCGAATATAGAGATCGCAACCCTTCTGGGTCATGGGCGTTGAAACCCTCATAGTCGGACAGAGGCCGGCGCTGAAACTTCTCTACGGTCAGATCCGTGTGGTAGACAGGTATGACCGTTTTGCCGCGCGCAAGAGCAGCCCCTAATTCGATGTTAATCCATGGCCGGTCGACAGAATCCTGGCTACAAAGAGCGACGTATATATCTGCGCTTCCAAGTTCACTGACGATGTCCTTCAGCCAGTTATCGCCAACCACGATACTGGCTCCATCGGAGGCAACAAAAACTTTGATTAGCCCAATAAAGTCTGCCTCTATCTGCTCCTGCAGCAGCTTGGCAAGTTCGGACTCCCCAGTTGCGTGGCTAACGAAGATCTTTACAGTTTGCATTATTTCAGTCCTTTTGGAACGCGGTTGAACAAAAAGGCGGCTCTCTATTGAGTTGCGATACTCCGAAAACTGGTCACAAGGGCACCTCCGCTCGTAGTCAGAATGGCAAATTCTCCTATTGGGATAGTGATGAAAACCTGAGGAACGTTTCACGCTACGAGCCAAGTTTCTTCTGAGTGGCAGACAAATTTGAGCTGCAGCCTCCTGGCGCAATAGCAGAGGAGTCTGGTCGGCAGATTGCATCATTTATTCCTTTAAAATGAAGCAGTTCCGAAACTGGTCGAGAGGATTACGGGCATTGTAGCTGATTTTGTATCTGCGGAACCCTCACGGTTCAAGCAGCTTTTCACACCAGAAGTTTTGGCTTGGATATGGCTGAGGAATGAGGATTGAGAACACGAGTTGAATGAATACAAAGACCCAATATTACTCAGGCATCGAGCCGATAGTACCTGCTCTATCCGTTATCGGGAGTATTGAACATGGCGGCGTCGGGTTTTGGATCGACAATATCTTCGGGCGTCTCGACGCCAGGTTCCGGTGTAACTTCGGAGGTGTCCGTAGTGTCAGGAGTGCTCTGGAGTGGCTCCTGAACATGCGGGGGCGCGGGAACTGGGAGCGTTGCGAGATAGTGTTCGTGCCAGGCAACCAAAGAAGCCTTCTGCCACAGGCGGCCGGCGAGCATCGCCAGCAACGTTGCTTCCGAAACCACAAACGCCAGTCCCACACTCGCCGGAGGGACAAGGTTGGTCCAAACAGCGATGCCCATTGCCACTGCCAAGAACGTGACGACACTCGTTAGGAATTGAACAGTATAGAGCGTTCCTAGGTTTCGAAAAGCGAGCCTGCTCCCCGCGCTGAAGAAAGCGCGTCTCATGGCCCTCTCGCCGGACGCGACCGTGTGAATCTGGGCCATGCTGATCCAAACACGCACGATCAGGAAGAGCAGGAAAAACACCACACCCGAAATAACGCTTAATTTGATCGCCGTGGTTTCCGAGGAGGATCGATCGGAGATAGCGGTATTCAGGGCAGCTACGCCCCCGCGCAGGACGCCCAACAAGCCGAGCGGCACGAGAGCACACAACAGCAAACGAACCATACGCCCAAAGAACCCGCCACAGGCGGAAAAGAACTCGGCGGAAGACTGCTTTAAGGAAGACTGCTTTCCCTCTTGTGCGCCCGCATCCGTGGCAAAACGAAATTCCTGAATGACTCCAGGCTCGGCAAAGAGGAGTACTCCAGCAAATACGATGGCGATCAAGATCGAAAACGTAGCGTAGGTGGAGCCGCTGTATTGCGGAGTTGACATCAGCTCTACATAGGCAGTCAGATCAAAACGATCGGCCAAAGGCCGCGAAGCCAACGAATGGTCGAGAATACCGCCCAAAGCATTGCGCACAGGCAACGCGGCTATGAGTCCCAATGCCAAATTGATGGCAAACAACCACCACAAGATCCGTTGGCGCTTCACCAGCACACTTGCTCCAGCGACCATTGCTCCCCAGGATCCAAGTTGCTTTTTGTCCGTCTCCGCAGGCATGGTTGGCCTCCCTTCGCCCTCTCGACATATTCGCCGATCAATTTTTAGGCTCTTTGATTCTTTGACCCTTTGAGTCTTTGAGCCTTAGCCGTTCAATTGCCGGGTTGCTAAATCACAGATCGTTCAATCTCAGATCGCTAAATCACAGAGCCCAGCGCCTGGCCGAGCCATTGCGTAAGGAAGAGCCAATAGTTGCCAAGCTTCTTCGACGCAGTTGTATCGGCGGACACCGTACGGCTATTGTTAAAGAAGTTCTTGTCGAGCATGATCTGGTGATCCGGATCGACCTCGGCCGATTCCACTTCGGCAGGCCCATCGTACATATAACGCACCCAGCGGTCGCGGCCATCCCAATGTTCACGAACCGTCTTGCCGTCGGAAAACTTGATCTCTACGGTTTCGGGAAAAATGAAATCTCCCTTGCGATGAACTACAACCCGATTGCGAAACGTTCCCTCTTTACCGGTCCTGCTATTCAGCGCCTCGGACCCGACGTCGGTAATTTCATAGTCCAATATCTGAGTACCGTAAACGGCTTGATCGAAGTACCAGCGCAGGTCTTTTCCACTTACTTCTTCCACCGTTCGCAGAAAATCCTCCCGCACAGGGTGGGTAAAGCGATAACGCATGAAATAGACATGCAAGGCCTCTTGCAGCTTCTGCTCCCCAATCAGGCTTTCAAGAGTCCGCAGCACAGTTGCGGTTTTTCCGTAGGTGATGCCGCCATAGGAGCCGCCATCCACAAATTCCCACCCACGGCGGACCAGGGGATCGAAGTCGCCCCCTTGCATGAACATCATGCGCTGGACGCCGCCTTCTCCTGCGTTGGCGCCGAATAGATTGTTGATCACCGAGGTGTCTTTGCCGTAGATGTCGTCCAACACTTTTTCGGTGTAGCTATTGATTCCTTCATCGAGCCAGGCATCTTCAAACTCATTGGTGGCCACCATGCCGTACCAGTACTGATGCCCAAATTCGTGTTCGACCACAACTTCAGGGAAGAACAGGAAGCGGCGCGGCGAGTAGGCGAACGTATCGCCGGTGATGAAGGTGGGATACTCCATGCCCCCGGCCCTGGTATCGGCCGGATCCACCACCGTAAGGGTGTTGTATGGATATGGTCCATACCAGCGGTCAAACCTATCCAGCGACTTCTTGACGATGTCGAGGTGGCGCTGGGCCTGATCGGCGTGTTGAGGCTGCATGAGCAGCTTGATATTCACGCGGTGTCCGGAAGCCGCCGTCCACGAATCAAGCGTTTGCACAAAGCTCGGATCGGCGGTCCAGGCGAAGTCATGCACATCTTCCGCCCGGTATTCGTGCGTGACCGTGCCGTCAGGGTTTGGCGTTACAGCCACTTCCTCGCCGGTGGCACCTACGACGCGGTCTTTCGGAGTCGTAAGCTTCACATCGAAGGAACCAAAATCGGCGAAGAACTCTGTATTGGCATGAAATTGATGGCAATTCCAGGCTCCATGCCACCACACCCCAACCTTGGGAAACCATTGCCCACCCAAGATGAAATCGTGCTTATAGCCAGTCCGGGCGATGACTTCCGGGAGCTTGGCCACAAAGGCAATCTTGAAAACCACACTTGCCCCAGGGGCCACGGGATGCGGAAGCTTCACTTGAAGAACAGTACGATCATCAGGATTGCCATCGTCGGGAGAGATATATTTCGTGGTGTCGTTGAGATTGCCCATCCCTTCAACTTCCAGCGACTTCACCGTGTTGGAACCAGGGCTTCCAACAGAATCGCCTTCATCCCCATTCCGGCGCGATTCGCGCATCCAGGTCGATTTGGATTGAAAACCGTTGAGATAGAGGTGAAAAGGAAAAGTATCGAGAGGTTGGCCGGTAAGGTTGCGATAGGTAAGCGTCTCAACCGCAGATATTGTTTTCTTCTTCGCATCGAGGTGGGCATCGATCTCATAGCGTACTACCCGCTGGGAACGGGGAGCGCCACTTTTGCCGTCGGGATCGACGGCGGCATCCCCACTGGACGGAGAGCCCGGTTCCGCCGACGCAGCCGTACGTACAGAGAGACTTGAAGCCGGAGCCACTTGCGGACCACTTGCAAGGCCACGAATCGACCAGATCCCTCCCGCGAGAATCGTGATCGCAACGACGAAACAACAAAGCCGAATCAGCTTCATATAAAGCTCGCCCCCCATTCGCCTTGAGCATATACGCCGGTCTTTATTCTTCAATCTTTAACCTGTGCTCTTCGACTCAGGAAATCAAGAAATGTCGCCTGGATATTTATTCAAGAAGCAACACCGAGGGGTAAGGCCTCGATTGCCTGACGCCTAACCATCCCGCTTGGAACGATTCGCTCCCAATAAACTAAGCCGGAACCTCGCCTTCTCCCTAACACTTTCCCAGAGATAACAGCGAAGTATCCGGCCTTTATGCAGCCTCAGAAACTAACCCTTATCCTACAGCCTTCGATCTTCTTCTTACACGAGCTTAAGCGCGCGCGGAATCAATCTTTTCAGAATCGATACTCAAATCCCTGAATGCCTGCTCCGCCTTCTTAGCATCGAACTTTCCTTCCCGGGCCAGGCGGGAAAGCGCGGCAGCTACAATCGACTCCGCATTAATCTCGAAGTGCTTGCGGAGATACTCGCGAGTATCGCTGCGGCCAAAGCCATCGGCACCCAAGGTCACGAGCCTAGTCGTCAACCATGGAGCCAACTGGTCCGGAACCGCCTTCATGAAGTCCGAGGCGGCAATGATCGAACCTTCCGCGCCCTCAAGTGCAGAAAGAATGTAAGGTTTCTTTTCCGGTTCGGAGGGATGCAGCCGGTTCCAACGGTCAACAGCAAGGGCCTCGCGGCGAAGCTGGTTGTAGCTGGTTACACTCCAAACATCGGCGGGAATGCCATATTTTCCAGCAAGGATTTCCTGTGCCCGAATGGCTTCATTGAGGATTGTGCCGCTGCCAAAAAGCTGGATGACGGCCTTGGCTTTCCCCTCGGCTGGCTTCACCTTATAGATTCCACGCAGGATTCCCTCTTCGCATCCTTTAGGAAATTCCGGCATGGCGTAGTCTTCGTTATAGAGCGTGATGTAGTAGAAGAGATCTTCCCCTTCCTGGTACATCCTGCGGATACCGTCCTGAATAATGACCGCAACCTCGTAGACATAAGCGGGATCGTAGCTCGCACAGGTGGGAACCGTGCTCGCGTGGATCAAGCTGTGCCCATCCTGGTGCTGCAACCCTTCGCCGTTAAGAGTGGTACGGCCGGCGGTGCCTCCCATCAGGAAGCCTTTTCCACGAGCATCGGCAAATGCCCAAATCAGATCGCCGACTCGCTGGAACCCGAACATGGAATAGAAGGTAAAGAACGGAATCGTGGGAACACGGTAATTGCTATAAGCCGTTCCGGCCGCGGTAAACGATCCCATCGACCCGGATTCGGTAATTCCCTCTTCCAGAATCTGCCCGTCTTTCTCCTCGCGGTAGTACAGCAGCATGTCCTGATCGTGGGGTTTGTAGAGCTGCCCCTGGCTGGCATAAATCCCGACCTGGCGGATAATCGACTCCATTCCAAAGGTACGGCCCTCATCGGGAATGATGGGAACCACCAGCTTGCCAATGGAAGGCTCCTTCATCAGATTTCTCAAAATGCTGGTAAAACCCATGGTGGTCGAGACTGGACGTCCTTTTGAACCGGCCAGAGACTCCGCATAAAAATCGAGTGGCGGAGCTTGGATGTGCGTTGCAGGAACCTTCCGGGCCGGCATGGGGCCGCCAAGCTGTTCGCGGCGGTGTTGCAGATAGATAATTTCGAGGCTGTTTTCGGGCGGACGATACGGAGAGCCATCGTGGGCCGCCGCCTCGGGAATTGGAATCTGAAACCGCGAGCGAAACGCAGCCAGATCCTCATCCCTGAGTTTCTTTTCCTGGTGGGTGGCGTTGCGCGCTTCAGCCGAGCCCAAACCGTATCCCTTGACCGTTTTGGCCAGGATGACGGTGGGGCCGCCCTGGTGCTCTACCGCACGGCGATATGCG